>ENA-OQAS01000148-OQAS01000148.1-human-gut-metagenome-genome-assembly--contig:-NODE-148-length-36710-cov-3.622256_pt1 | contig 36710 bp, 49 predicted proteins | sample MGYA00242733_ERZ504523 | MGnify/ENA primary metagenome ERZ504523 (study PRJEB26092, sample SAMD00036239) | human gut metagenome | host: Homo sapiens | study: EMG produced TPA metagenomics assembly of...
TCGCTAACTTAACAAAAGGTCTGAAGATTCAATTTTATTTGGGTTTTCGGACTTTTTTTGTTATAAATTTCCGGCGGTCTGTGGTAAGACAGATGTAAAAACTTAAGATTGACATTTTACATCGTTTTTTTTATCATAGTAAAAGAATAGACATAACGAATCATTTCGGGAAATGAGGATTGTATAATGAAAAAAAGAATGCTTTTTGTTTTCAACCCCAAAGCAGGAAAAGGAAGAATCAAGATGCATCTGCTGGACATTGTGGATATCTTTAATAAAGGTGGGTACGAAGTGATCATCCGTGCCACGCAGGGACCGAAGGATGCTTATGAACAGGTGAAGGAATATGCAGATCAGGTAGATCTGATCGCCTGCAGTGGAGGTGACGGTACACTGGATGAGGTGGTTACCGGAATCGTGGAAGTGGGCAGCCAGACACCGATCGGGTATATCCCTGCAGGAAGCACCAATGATTTTGCCAACAGTCTGTTTATGCCGAAGAGTATGACTGCAGCTGCCTCATGATCATGGAGGAGCAGATCTATCACTGTGACATCGGTAAATTTAATAACCAGACATTTGCCTATGTGGCTGCGTTTGGACTGTTTACCAATGTTTCCTATGAGACAGACCAGGATCTGAAAAATATCCTGGGACATGTTGCCTATGTGCTGGAAGGGATGAAGCAGCTTTTTGAGGTGAAATCCTATCATCTGAAGGTAACCTCCGATGAGCTGACTGTGGAGAATGATTTTATCTACGGTATGATCAGCAATTCCAGATCTGTAGGCGGATTTAAGAATCTTACCGGAAAAAACGTGGATATGAATGACGGACTGTTTGAGGTGACACTGATCACCAATCCGAAGAATCCGCTGGAGCTTCAGGAGATCATGACTGCGCTTCTTACTGCAGAGGATAATACAGATCTGATCTATTCTTTTAAGTCTGCGCATGTTGTGATAGAGTCAGAGGAGGCTGTTCCGTGGACGCTGGATGGAGAATTCGGTGGAGATCAGACCCGTGTGGAGATCGATAATCTTCATGAAGCCATGAACCTTTATCTTACCAGCAGTAAGAAACAGAAAAAAAGCCGGCTGAACCAGAAAATGCAGGAGATCAAGGAGATTACCCAGAAGAGCGAAGAATGATCCGAGTATCCGAAGACAAGGTGATCATACAGAGGTGAAAATGTCTTTCCTCATAAGAAAGACTGGATATACAGGAACGAAAAGGAGGAAGAAATGGGAGATTATATCAACGTAAAGGAAATCTTTGGCTGCGATGTATTTAACGATTCTGTTATGCAGGACCGTTTGCCGAAGAAGGTATACCGCGAACTGAAAAAGACAATAGAAGAGGGTAAGGAGCTGTCCATGGAGATCGCTGATGTGGTTGCACATGAGATGAAGGAATGGGCTATTGAGAAAGGTGCTACTCATTATTGTCACTGGTTTCAGCCGCTGACAGGTGTTACTGCCGAGAAACATGACGCATTTGTCACAGCGCCAAGAGAGGACGGAAAGGTACTCTTAAGCTTTTCTGGCAAGGAGCTGATCAAGGGTGAACCGGATGCATCCTCGTTTCCATCCGGAGGACTTCGTGCAACATTCGAGGCAAGAGGCTATACAACATGGGATTGCACATCACCTGCCTTTGTACGTCATGACGCAGCCGGCGGGATCTTATGTATCCCCACAGCATTCTGCTCCTACACAGGAGAGGCGCTTGACCAGAAAACACCGCTTCTTCGTTCCATGGAAGCGGTCAATACACAGGCGCTTCGACTTCTTCGCCTTTTCGGAAATACAACATCAAAAAAGTAACTCCTTCCGTTGGAGCTGAGCAGGAGTATTTCCTGGTTGATAAGGAGAAATGGCTCCAGAGAAAAGACCTGATCTATACAGGAAGAACTCTTTTCGGTGCTATGCCGCCGAAGGGACAGGAGATGGATGACCATTATTTCGGAACCATCCGTCAGAGAATCTCCGCATACATGAAGGAAGTCAACGAGGAGTGCTGGAAGCTGGGCGTAACAGCAAAGACACAGCACAATGAGGTTGCACCTGCACAGCATGAGCTGGCACCGATCTACGCACCGGTAAATATTGCAGCAGATCACAACCAGATCATGATGCGTATCCTCAAAAAAGTTGCAAGTCGCCATGGTATGCGCTGCCTGCTTCATGAGAAACCGTTTGCAGGAGTTAACGGTTCCGGTAAGCACAACAACTGGTCCCTGACAACGGATGACGGATCAACCTTCTTGAGCCGGGAAAAACTCCTCATGAGAATATCCAGTTCCTTCTTGTTCTCACCTGTATCCTGAAAGCGGTTGATGAGCATGCAGATCTTCTGAGAGAATCAGCAGCAGACGTTGGAAATGATGAACGTCTCGGAGGAAACGAGGCACCGCCGGCAGTTATCTCCGTATTCCTTGGCGAGCAGCTTCAGGATGTGCTGGAGCAGCTGATCAGCACAGGCACAGCAACACACAGTAAGAAAGGCGAGATACTTGACACTGGTGTTAAGACATTGCCTGACTTTATGAAAGATGCAACAGACCGAAACAGAACATCACCGTTTGCGTTTACCGGAAATAAATTCGAGTTCCGTATGGTCGGTTCCCGTGATTCCATTTCCGAGTGCAATGTTGTGCTGAATACCATTGCAGCAGAAGTATTCCGTGATGCATGTGACCGTCTGGAAGCAGCAGACGATTTTGATACTGCAGTACATGACCTGATCAAGGAGTATGCGATCCAGCATCAGCGTATTGTATTCAACGGAAACGGATATGCACCGGAGTGGGAGGCAGAGGCAAAGAGACGTGGACTTCCGATCCTTCCGTCCATGGTAGATGCCATTCCTGCGCTGACTACAGATAAGGCTGTGAAGCTTTTTGAATCCTTTAATGTATTTACAAGAGCAGAGCTTGAGTCCAGAGCAGAGATCCAGTATGAAGGCTATGCAAAGGCTATCAACATTGAGGCCAAGACCATGGTGGATGTAGCTACCAAGCAGATCATCCCGGCAGTGATCCGTTATACAACGGTTCTTGCAGAGTCCATCAATTCTGTGAAGGCAGTGAGCGCAGCGCTTGATGTCAGTGTACAGACAAGTCTTCTGGAAAAATCCTCCGCACTTCTTGCTGAGACCAAGACAGCTATGGATAAGCTTTCCGGACTGATCGCTGAGTCGGAATCCCATGAAGAGGGACGTGACCGTGCTGTATTCTTCAGAGAGAGCGTGGTACCGGCAATGCAGGCTTTAAGAAAACCTGTAGACGAGCTTGAGATGATCGTAGATAAAGATATGTGGCCGATGCATCCTACGGTGATCTGATCTTTGAGGTATGATCGGTTAAATAAAATACAGGAAATAAGAGATGTTCCCTGGGTGCAGCGGCATCTTTGAGATCAAATGACGGGACAGATGTAAGATCTGTCCCGTTTTTTACCTGGTGGAGAAAAAATCTGTAAGCGGTTATCCGTCATAGGATCATATAATAACTGCGGATGAGGATATCTGCGGTATTCAATCAGATTCAGGAGTAAGTATATATGATAGAATTAGAATTTTTAAAAGAACAGAACGTTCCGAAAGCCTGATCCACGGCATCGAGGAATTTCGAAAAAATTATAACGTTGATGAGGGGCTGCAGCCAGAGTTACCAGACCGTCTATACCGTTCTACGGAAAAGAAATCCTGGAAATGGCCATTGCAGGACTTCTGGAAGGAGAAAATCTTCTTCTTGCAGGCCCAAAGGCCACGGGAAAAAATATCCTGGCAGAAAATCTGGCATATGCTTTTGGCCGCCCGGTTTATAATGTATCTTTCCATGTCAATACAAACAGCGGAGACTGATAGGAACGGATACCTTTGTAAACAATGAAGTCTGCCTCCGAAAGGGCAGCATCTATCAGTGTGCCGAGTATGGTGGCTTCGGTATTCTGGATGAGATCAATATGGCAAAGAACGATGCGGTTTCTGTCTTCATGCGACTCTGGACTATCGCCGCTCCATTGATGTTCCGGGCTATGACCGGATCGACCTTCATCCTGCGGCACGTTTTATCGGAACCATGAACTACGGATATGCAGGAACAAAGGAGCTGAACGAAGCTCTGGTTTCCCGTTTCCTGGTGATCGATATGCCAGCGCAGACAGAAGAAACCCTGGGATTTATTTTCCGCAAAATGTTCCCGGAGGCAAAGGAAAAGGCAGTGGAACAGTTTATCGGTGTATTTATGGATCTTCAGAAGAAATCCGTAAACAGTGAGATCTCCACAAAAGCGCTGGATCTTCGAGGACTTCTGGCTGCATGAAGATTGTTCGTGCAGGACTTTCTCCCCTGGCAGCAGTGCAGATGGGAGTGGTGAACAAAACCTTCGATATTTTTGAAAAGGAGATCGTGGACGATGTAGTCCGTACAAGGATCCCGGAAGAGTGGACAAAGGACGATGTCTATGCATAAAGATCTGACAGAAGAACTTTCTATAGAAGATTACAAGATGGAGCTGGAAAACCGGATCCGTAATCTCCTCTGGACGGTAAGCGGCGACTATACCCTGGATGTGAAGCCGGATGTATCGCTGTTTCTCCGCTCAAAAGAGATCGCTCTTTACGATGGGATCAAACAGGGGGCTTTTGCCAGATATTTTGACAAAAATCTTCTTGGTCTTTATCTTGTAAAAAAATCTATCTGGATGCCTCTGAGACGGAGCTGACCGGGCTGACACAGCTCTGTATCGAAGTGGCAGTGGGAGAGCGGATCTGTGAAGAGCGCCCCGGGGTTCGCCGCATGAGAAAAAAAGCTCTGGAAGATATCCTGGATCAGGAATATGAAACCCTGCCTTCCTACGATAAGCTGTTAGACAGGCTGAAAATTGCAGTATTCCGTGATGTACTTACAGGAAGCGTACAGCCTCTGGAGAAAAAACTGTCTGCATTCCGGGATCAGATCTATGCCTGCGCAGAAAGCAGAGACACCATGGAACTGATTCGGATCATCGACAGCCTCTATAATGCGGTCATCGATCCGGACTTGAGAAGAAAAACGGTTCTTGAACGGGTAATGGCGGTGACGCTGGAAGAACTGACGGAATTTGGCTGGGAAGACTACCTTAATGAAGAGATGTATGAGGAAGCTCTGGAAAATTATGTGGAAAAGCTCACAGACCGGATGACAGATATTGAAGATTCCTCGCTGACACAGGATATGGAAGAAAAACGTAAGGTGAAAAACAAGATCACGGTGATTTCAGAGGAAGCTCTTCAGAAAGCTCATACCTATGTGGAACTGAATTTTGGAAAAACCTATCTCACACCTGCGGAAGAAAAAAGAATGAACCATCTTATGTGCCGGGGAATACACGGAGACTGCAGCCTGTATTTTACAGAAGGAATCCTGAAAAATCCGGTTCGTGATAATTATCAGTACCAGTATGCAAAGCGTCTGCGTAATAAGAACATATGGATCTATCATGACAAGCACAGAATTGCAAAACGAAATATTGCCATATTGACTGAACTCCTGAAAAAAGCACTGGTGATCCGAAGTGAAAACCAGGAAGTCCTATCAGACCGGGGAACTATCGTTCCTTCCAGGCTGTGGCGTATAGGCAGAAGCGGTGAGGCAAATCTTTTCAAGAGGATTCTTCGTGGAGACAATACGGATTTTGTGGTGGATATACTGATCGATGCCAGTGGTTCACAGATGAGCCGACAGGGAGATGTGGCACTGCAGGCTTATATGATCAGCTCTGCCCTGAGTAATGTGGATATTCCTCATCGGGTTATGAGCTACTGCACATTCTGATCATACGATCCTGCACAGGTTCCGGGAATATGATGATCCGTTTCGGCGGATGAGGATATTTTCAATTATGTGACTTCCTCCAATAATCGGGACGGGCTTGCCATAAAAGCAGCGGGATACAGTCTTTTGCAGAGGGAAGAGGAAAAAAAGATCCTGATCATCTTAAGTGACGGACGCCCCTACGATGTGATCATAAACCGCCCCAATGCAAAAAATCCGGCCCCTTATCAGGGAAAATATGCCATTTCAGATACTGCAACAGAGGTGAGGTGTCTTCGGAGCCAGGGCGTCAGTGTTCTGGGGGTATTTGCAGGCGAAGAGAAGGATCTTCCGGCGGAAAAGAAGATTTTTGGAAAGGATTTTGCCTATATCCGGGATATCGGAAATTTCTCGAAGATCGTAGGGAGATATCTGACAAAACAGCTGGAAACGGACAACTGAAAAAAAAAGTATTTTATTTTAAATGTATAATATTCAATTGTAAGGAATAAGGTCACTATGTTAGCATAAAAGCTGCATAGTGACCAATTATTTGCTTATAATTATACAGAAAATTGTAAATAATATATAATATCTCAGATATAATTTCTTGCAAAATACTGCGAAATTTGCTATACTATATAACGTTACTAATTTACTAGATAAAGGGAGAGGAAATATGAACAAAAACACAGAGTTCAAACCTTACATTCCTGCGGAGAAAATCACTCCGGAGCTCACAGTTACATCTGTGATCATGGGATGTATTCTTGCTGTCATCTTCGGCGCAGCCAATGCTTACCTTGGTCTTCGTGTTGGTATGACAGTATCTGCTTCCATTCCGGCGGCAGTTATCTCCATGGGTGTTATCCGCGTGATTCTTCGCAGAAACTCCATTCTGGAGAGCAATATGGTCCAGACTATCGGTTCAGCCGGTGAGTCTCTTGCAGCAGGTGCTATCTTCACCATGCCTGCACTGTTCCTCTGGGCAGAGGAAGGACTTACAAGCAAACCAGGCATCGTTGAGATCACTCTGATCGCACTTTGCGGTGGTATCCTTGGTGTACTTTTCATGGTACCCCTTCGTAATGCCCTCATTGTTAAAGAGCATGCAACTCTTCTCTATCCGGAAGGAACTGCCTGCGCAGACGTTCTTCTTGCCGGTGAGGAAGGCGGAGCAAATGCTTCCACAGTATTCTCCGGTATGGGACTTGCTGCCATCTTCAAATTTGTTGTTGATGGACTGAAGCTTCTTCCGGCAGATGTTTCTGCAGCATTTAAATCCTTCAAGGGTGAGATCGGTATGGAGGTTTATCCGGCACTTCTCGGTGTTGGTTATATCGTAGGACCGAAGATCGCATCCTACATGTTTACAGGTTCTCTTATCGGCTGGATGGTCATCATTCCGCTGATCTGCCTGTTCGGACCTGATACATGGATGTATCCGGCAGCAGAGGGAACGACCATTGCCCAGCTTTACGCAAACGGCGGAGCAGCAGCAATCTGGTCTACTTATGTTAAATATATCGGCGCAGGTGCTATCGCAACAGGTGGTATCATTTCCCTGATCAAATCCCTGCCGCTGATCGTTACAACCTTCCGTGACTCCATGAAGAGCATGAAGGGAAGCAAGAACACAAGTACAGAGAGAACAGCACAGGATCTTCCGATGCAGTTCATCCTTCTCGGTGTTGTTGCAATGGTATTTATCATCTGGGTCGTTCCGGCAATCCCGGTAACTCTTCTTGGTGCAGTTATCATCGTAGTTTTTGGATTCTTCTTTGCAACAGTATCCTCCCGTATGGTAGGTCTTGTAGGAAGCTCCAACAACCCGGTTTCCGGTATGGCTATCGCTACTCTTCTGATCGCTACATTTGCGATCAAGAGCTCCGGTAAAACAGGTATCGACGGAATGACAGCAGCGATCGCTGTTGGTTCTGTTATCTGTATCATCGCAGCGATCGCCGGTGATACCTCTCAGGACCTTAAGACAGGATACCTTCTTGGTGCCACACCTAAGAAGCAGCAGATGGGTGAGATGCTCGGTGTTGTTGTTTCCGGTCTTGCTATCGGCGGTGTTCTGTATCTTCTGGATGCAGCATGGGGCTACGGTACAGCAGAGATCCCTGCTCCGCAGGCTCAGCTTATGAAGATGATCGTTGAGGGAATCATGGGCGGAAACCTTCCATGGGGACTTGTATTTGTAGGTGTATTCCTTGCAATCTGCCTTGAGATCCTCCGTATCCCGGTAATGCCTTTCGCAATCGGTCTTTACCTTCCAATCTACCTGAACGCAACTATCATGATCGGTGGTATCGTTCGTGGATTACTTGACAGCAGAAAAGGTGTTGACGAAAAAACCAAGACAGCTCAGGCTACAGATGGTACCTGTACTGTGCTGGTATGATCGCCGGCGAGGGTCTTGTTGGAATTCTTCTTGCGATCTTTGCAGTTGTCGGCATCAGTCTTGATATGTCCGGCGTTGTAAGCCTTGGAAATATCGGCGGTGTTGTGCTGATGATCATCATGATCCTGTCACTGCTTAAATTCTCTATCTGGAGAAAGAAGAAAGCCTGATGAGAAAAAACAAAAAGGATAAGAAACAGGATATCAACTATCTTGATCTGATCCCGGAAACAAACCAGTCGATCCGGTGGCACCGGGACCTGAAGCAGCGGATCATTCTTGAGATAGAGAATAAGGGTATGTTCAATACCATCGCGCAGAAGGTTTTTGGCAAGCCAAGGTTTTCCAAGGTTCATCTTGATGAAATGGGAACTTTTATCTGGCCTGAGATCGATGGAGCCAAAACCGTGCAGGAGCTTGCCCTGCTGGTGAAAGAGCATTTCGGAGATAAGGCAGAACCGCTTTATCCGAGAATCGTAAAATACTTTCAGATAATGGAAAGCTATGAATTTGTTCATTTTATAAATAAAAAGACAGAAAAATAGCATGGAGAACGGGAACGGACGCAGAATAGTGTACGGTCCCGTTCTTTTTATGACACATCAGTGCGGGAAACTGATGCAGTTGTCATATGATACTATAGCATTTCCGGGATTTTCACAGCGGAATAGAAATATTGAGGACATTTCAAGACATAAATTCCGGGAATTGCTGTAAAAAATGAAAGGAGCACTTTATGAGTCTTGTGGAAAAAAGAACTGGTATCTGGATTATCTTCTGATCATAGTAGGAACCGGGCTGATGGCACTTGCCATCAATTCCGTTTTTGATGCAACCGGGCTGGTAACAGGCGGCTTTTCCGGTATTGCGATCCTGGTGAAGCACTGGACCGGTGGAATCATAGATGGCGGAGTTCCGCTGTGGCTTACCAACGTCACGCTGAACATCCCGCTGTTTTTTCTGGGATGGCGGATCAAAGGCTTTTCCTTTGTAAAAAAAGCTCTGGTCGGTGAGATCTCCCTCTCAACCTGGCTTGCCATTCAGCCGGTGTGGAATATTGCGGGAGATGATCTCCTTCTGGCTGCTGTATACGGTGGTGTGATCCTGGGAATCGGCATTGGAATGGTTTTCCTTGGACAGGGAACCACAGGCGGAACGGATATGATGGCAGCACTGATCCAGAAGTATATGCGTCATTATTCCATCGCACAGATCATGCAGTTTATTGATGGGCTTATTGTGATCGTAGGAATGTATGTGTTCGGTATCCAGCGGGCCCTGTATGCCATCATTGCGGTTTATCTGGTAACAAAAGTATCCGACAGTCTGATCGAAGGTCTGAAGTTTTCCAAACAAACATTTATCATCACGGAAAAGCCGGATGAGGTTGCCAGAGTCATTATGGAAGACCTGGATCGCGGAGCGACAGGGATCTGTGGCAAGGGGATGTATTCCGGTCAGGAGAAGACGATTATCTTCTGTGTGGTAAACAAAAAGGAAATTGTGAAGCTGAAAGAGCTGGTAGATGATATTGATCCCAACGCTTTTGTGATCGTTTCCGATGCAAGAGAGGTTCATGGGGAAGGTTTTATAGAGAAAAATTAGGCGGATTTCAACAAAAATTTGTAAATTTTTTCAGTTTTACTCTTTCATTTTTGGTGATTTTGTATTAAAATAGCCATAGATAGAGAGGGAAAGACAGAAGATAAGCATACACATAAGTGAGAAGGGATTGAACGGAATGATATCGAATCAGGTGTTACAGAATACGCTCGAGGGACTTAAAGAAATATCAAGGACGGAATTTTGTGTCATTGACACAGACGGCAAGGTACTTGCGTCTACCTTTTCTGATTTTGAGATCCAGCCGGCAGATATCCAGGCTTTTGTAGAATCCCAGGCGGACAGCCAGCTTGTCAAGGGATTTCAGTACTTTAAGGTCTGTGATGATTATCAGTTGGAATATGTCCTGGTAGCCCACGGAGATGATGAGGATACTTATATGGTAGGCAAGCTTGCAGCCTTCCAGATCCAGAATCTGATCGTTGCGTACAAGGAGCGTTTTGACAAAGACAGCTTTATCAAGAATCTTCTTCTTGATAATTTTCTTCTGGTGGATATTTACAACAGAGCGAAGAAGCTTCATATTGAAGCAGATGTCCGTCGTGTAGTTATGATCCTGGAACTGAACCAGGAGAAAGATCACAGCTCTGTAGAGAGCGTGAAAAGCCTTTTTGGCGGAAAGAGCAGAGATTTTATCACTGCTGTTGATGAGAAGAGCATCATTATAGTCAAGGAACTGGAAGAGGGAGAGGGCTATCCGGAGATGGATAAGCTGGCTCATACGATTATGGATACTCTGGATCTGAATAAAGATGGTGAGGATGTCCACATGGCATACGGTACCATTGTCAATGAGTTGAAAGAAGTTTCACGTTCCTACAAGGAAGCGCGTATGGCCCTTGATGTAGGTAAGATCTTCTTCGGAGACAGGGAAGTTATCGCATACAGCTCACTTGGAATCGGACGCCTGATCTATCAGCTGCCTATTCCTCTGTGTAAGATGTTTATCCGAGAGATCTTTGACAACAAATCTCCGGATGATTTCGATGAGGAGACACTTGTCACCATCGATAAATTCTTTGAGAACAGTCTGAACGTATCTGAAACTTCACGTCAGCTGTATATCCACAGAAATACGCTGGTATATCGTCTGGATAAACTCCAGAAGAGTACAGGCCTTGATCTGAGAGTGTTTGAGGATGCCATTACATTTAAGATCGCGCTGATGGTTGTTCGATATATGAAATATATGGAAACCTTAGAGTATTAATAGCATTCGGAATGCAGGATGATAGTTTGCTATATTAAGGCAACATATTAGAACTTTTAAACTGCCGCTTATTCCTTCCCGGAATAGGCGGCAGTTTTTGTATGAGCGTTTTTCATCATGGAATATTGTGTAAATGTCCCTCCTGTTTGGAAGCATTCACGAAGTGTGTTACTGAGAACGGAGTGAGCAGTAACGAATTCACATGAACTTCACAGATAACATCCATGACGCTATTGTAATTTTGGTATTTTTACGTTAAAATAAATAATTTGAAGAGGGCTGTTGCTTACTGTTCACTGGTAATATTCCGTGAAGCGCATTACTGAGAATAGGGTGAACAGGTTACTGTTCACTGGTAATGTCCCGCGAGGTGTTTTTTGTGAGCGAAGGTCACAGAAAACCCGAGACATACCGCGCGATTATGCGATCAGCATAAATTCTGTGCATCGCGAAGCGTGTTACTGAGAACGGAGTGAACAGTAACGTGAACAGTAACCGTTGTAGGGACCGGGAAATTTATTCTTGCATTTAAACAGAAAATATATTACAATAATGTTACGAAAAAATTAAGAAAATTATGCTTTTATAATATAGAGGAGGATATATATGATCGATCTTGTAGATGTGAGCAAATCTTACGGCCCGGGTCTTCCGGCTGTGAATCATGCGACTTACATGTTGATAAAGGGGAATTCGTATTTGTAGTAGGAAGCAGTGGCTCCGGTAAATCCACACTGATCAAGCTTCTGATGAAAGAACTGGATTCTACCAGCGGAACGATCACAGTCAGCGGGGAACGTCTGGAGAAGATGAAACACAGACGCGTTGCCAAGTATCGCAGAAAGCTTGGGGTAGTATTTCAGGATTTCCGCCTTTTAAAAGACCGTAATGTATATGAGAATGTAGCATTTGCGCAGCGTGTCATAGGAAGACCTACCCGTGTGATACGCAAACGTGTGCCGGAGGTTCTCCAGGAGGTAGGACTTGCAGGAAAGTATAAGGCATACCCGGATGAGCTTTCCGGTGGTGAGCAGCAGAGAGTTGCTCTTGCCAGAGCACTGGTAAACCGCCCGGACATCCTTCTGGCAGATGAGCCGACCGGAAACCTGGATCCGAAAACCTCCGAAGAGATCATGGCTCTGATGGAGCAGATCAATGACAGAGGAACCACAGTTCTGGTAGTTACCCACAATAAGGACATCGTCAATGCCATGCGTAAGCGAGTAGTCACCATGCACAACGGCAAGATCATCAGCGATGAGAAAGAGGAGGATATCATGAGGCCTAGTACGATCTGGTATACCTGAAGCAGGGCTTTAAGAATATAAAAAGAAACTGGATGTTTTCCCTGGCATGTATCATCACGATGGCAGCCTGCATTTTTCTGGTAGGCATTTTCTATTCCATCGTGAACAACGTCGGTAATATTGCCCATAAGGTGGAAGAAGAAGTACCGATCACAGTATTCTTTGATGAGGGCACTTCAGAGGAAGAAATCCAGGCGATCGGCGATGCTATTCAGTCCAGGCCGGAAGTGGCCAGGATGGATTATCAGTCCGCAGATCAGGCATGGGAAGAATACAAACAGAAATATTTTGGAGATGAAGATGCGGCAGATGGATTTAAAGATGATAACCCTCTTGCCAATTCATCCAATTATCAGGTATATCTTAATGATATTACCAAGCAGACAGAACTGGTGAATTATATCCAGGGACTGGAACATGTCCGGAAGGTAAATCAGTCTGAACAGGCATCCAGGACACTTGGTTCCATTAACAAGCTGGTTTCTTATGTGTCGATTGCCGTGATCGCAATCCTTTTGATCATTTCCATATTCCTGATCAGCAATACAGTATCTATGGGTATTTCTGTCCGCAAGGAAGAAATCGGAATTATGAAGTACATAGGAGCTACAGATGCTTTTGTACGACTGCCATTCCTTCTGGAAGGTATGATCCTCGGTGTGATCGGTGCGGCGATACCGCTGATCTGCCTGTTTTTCCTGTATAATTCCGCTGTAGAGTTTATTCTGACAAAATTCAATGTATTGACAGGAATCGTGGATTTCATTCCAATCTGGCAGATTTATGAGGGTCTGGTTCCCATGGGACTTGGACTTGGTGTGGGAATCGGTCTTTTGGGAAGCTTTTTCACAACAAGAAAACATCTCAGAGTATAACCAAATAGCAGAGAATCTTATGTATCCGCATGATGTGTGATCATAAGATATACAGCGGCTGTCGGAATATCGGCAGCGTTTCGGTATATAAAACCGAACGGCGCACAGAGGAGTACAGAAAATCTGTGATCTTATCGGCTTTGCCGGCTGTGCAGAAGAAAGGAAAAATATGAAAAATAAAGAATTCAAAAAAGGTATAGCCATTGGAGTGGCAGCAACGCTGGTTGTGACAGGCGCTGGTTTTGCCAGCTATCAGAAGTATTGTTTCCGAAAGGCAATGCGCTTTCCGATGTGAAAACGGTTCAGAAGCTGAATTACCTGGAAGAACTGATCGATGAAGAATATCTGGATGAAAAAAGACGAAAGCAGCCTGCGTGAGGGGCTTTATGCTGGCCTGCTTGCCGGCTGAAGGATCCGTACTCCACCTATTACACAGCAGAACAGTATAAAGAGCTGAATACTTCCAATGAAGGCTCCTACGTAGGGATCGGTGCCGTTCTTCAGAAGGATGACGCCGGAGGGGCAAAGATCATACAGCTTTATGAGGGTGGTCCTGGAGAACAGGCGGGACTGAAAAAGGGAGATGTGATCAAGGCAGTAGATGGAGCTGATGTTACAGACAAAGAAACCTCAGATATTGCTGCCGTGGTTCGTGACAGTGAGAAAGCTTCCGTAATGCTGACCATACAGCGGGAAAACGAAGAGAAAACCCGGGATGTCAAAGTGGAGATCCGGGATGTGGAGATCCAGACCGTTTCCCATGAGATGCTTTCCGAAGACACCGGCTATATCCGGATCTCCGAATTTTCTGAGGTGACCAGCGAGCAGTATAAAAAAGCATTTGCAGATCTGAAGGATCAGGGAATGAAGAAGCTGGTTGTGGATCTCCGTGATAATCCGGGCGGTCTTCTTACTGCAGTCTGCGGCGTACTCCGCCAGATTCTTCCGGAAGGACGGATCGTCTATACAGAGGACAAAAATGGAAAAAGGGAAGAGGAGACCTGCGACGGAAAAAATGAACTGGACATGCCACTGGCTGTTCTGGTAAACGGAAACAGTGCCAGTGCGTCGGAGATCTTTGCGGGGGCGGTAAAGGACTATGGGATTGGAACGATTGTAGGAACAACTACCTATGGGAAGGGTGTGGTGCAGACCATCCAGCCTCTTACCGATGGCAGTGCGGTAAAGATCACCATCGCAAAATATTTTACGCCAAAGGGCAATGATATCAACAAAAAAGGAATCACTCCGGATGTGGAAGCAGAGCTTTCCGGAGACATCACAGACTGGACAGAACTTACACATAAAGAAGACACGCAGCTTCAGACAGCCCTGAAAGAGATAGGACAGAGCTGATGCGTTCGGAGGAGAGAAAAAATGATAACTTTACAATTATTGCAGCAGATCATCGTATTTTTCTGATGATGTCCTGTGGATTTACAGTGGTAAAATGCGGACTTATCGATGCAAAAAGCAGCAGGACACTTTCAGTCATCTGTATCTACATCATCATGCCCTGCGTAATGATCAATGCTTTTCAGATCGAATATTCCAGAAGCATCCGGAATGGCTTCCTTCTGGCAGTGGCAGCGGCCATCCTGATCCATATTTTTCTTCTGGTATTTGTACAGATCATCGGCAAGCCACTGAAATTAAGTGTGGTAGAAAAAGAATCCATCATCTATTCCAATTCCGGAAATCTGGTGCTCCCTCTTGTAACGGTAGTCCTTGGTGAAAAATGGGTGATTTATGCCAGTGCTTTCCTGAGTGTGCAGATGATCCTGATGTGGACTCACGGACAGTCGCTGATGGAGCGAAAGCCGGCATCAACTGGAAAAAATCCTCTGCAACATCAATCTGATCGCTATTATCCTTGGAATCGTTCTGTTCTTCACGCAGATCAGACTGCCGGTGATCCTTGGAAACACCATGAGCCAGATTTCAGCCACCCTGGGACCTGTATGTATGATCATGCTTGGAATGACCATGACGGAGGTAAAATGGAAAGATATTTTCAGCCATTCCAGGATCTATCTGATCACGATCTTGAAAATGGTGGTGACTCCGCTGCTCATACTGTTGTTTTTGAAGTATCTGCTTGGCTTCAATGGTAAAGGATGGAAAACCATTCTGCTTATCAGTCTGATGGCAGTGATCACACCGTCGGCAACAACGGTTGTACAGCTGGCACAGCTCTACGATCAGGACCCGGTCTATGCCAGCACCATCAATGTAATGACAACGCTGGTAAGTATCATAACCATGCCACTGATGGTCATGTTGTATCTTGCCTGAGCATCTCAGGGAATCGTTACGGATAACTTTGTGTCAGGCAACATGCTTTGCGGATATTACCTGTGAACAGTGATCGGAAATCCTGCCTCATAATTGTAAAAACAAAATAAAAGTGATAGAATCAAATCATATGAGGGCAGAAGAACTATATCTGCTCATAGTGAAAAACATAGCACAGGATCATCAAAACAGGAGGATAGCATAAATGGAACGACATGCTTTTGCAATGAAAGTAAAAGAAGGAAAAATGAATGATTACCGTAAGACCTTAGGCGAGATCTGGCCGGAGCTTACTGCATATCTTGACCGTAACGGCATCCATAATTTCAGCATCTGGAATGCGGCAGACCTGATCTTCGGATATTACGAAAATGCAGACGGAGAGGTGATCTCTCCGGAAGAGGAGAAAGTAAAGGCAGCATTGACTGAAAAGATCGGAGATACCTTTACCTGGATCTCTACTCCTGGAAAAGACATGCGCCTGATGTATCATAATTTTGGTGTTGTGAGAGAAAACAAAGAGCTGATCCGCCACAGAATGTTCATGACAAAATTAAAAGACGGCTGTGAGGAAGAATATAAAGCCCGTCATGACGGACTTGTGGCGCAGAGAGGCGAAACAATAGATCCGGGCCGACAGCAACTTCAGCATCTGGAGTGCAGGCGGATATATTTTTGGATATGATGAGATCGACACAACTATGGAAGTGGAAGAAACACCGGAAGCAAGAGAGGCAACCATCGCATGGGAGACACGCCAGCTCGGGATCATGGACTGGATCACCAACGATGTGGACTGGATGACAAAAGAAGTACATCCATCCAGTGTACGTCTTGCATGGCATAATTAAAAAATGGGAAAATAAAAAGGAAGGAGCCGGGGCTTTGTTTGGAGGTAGCCCCGGCAGTATGAAAAAGAAAAAAGTGTTATCAAAGGTAGTACCTTTGCACATCTAATAATATACTCATATTTTGTGGTCATTCTGTGACGTCATTCTGAAAAAGTATGAACAAAAAGAAAAATAACTGAACTCAAATCTTAACAATTCTTAAACTTTCCATATTTAGTTGAAACCATACGCCCCGACTGTTATACTGTGACTATTAGATGTTAGCAGGAGAAGAATATGTTTTATTCCTGATATCAATAAAATAATGAGGCGTGAATTTATGAAACGTTTTTGGAAATATGTAACAGGGATCGTACCTGCGTACGGGCTTTTTCCCCTTGTTTTTTCATTTGTATTTAACTGTCTTGTATATTCCGGTTCAAGGGCGATCGCAGGCGGTTGGTATCATCACAATATAGAAAGTAATCTTGATCTGCGGCTCCCATTTGTGCCGCAGTTTTTGATTATCTATTTTGGCTGTTATGTATTCTGGGCAGTGAATTATATCCTTGCGGCAAGGCAGGAGCGGGAACAGGTTTACCGTTTTTTTACTGCGGATATTATATCCCGTTGTGTGTGTCTGATCATATTTCTGGCATATCCCACTACCAATACAAGACCGGTGATCGAAGGAAACGGAATCTGGGATCTGCTGGCCGGCTGGCTGTATTCCATTGATGCGGCAGATAACCTGTTTCCATCTATCCATTGTCTGGTAAGCTGGTTCTGTTTTCTGGGGATTAAGGATCAGAAAAGAATTCCGACATGGTATAAGGGGGGATCGTTTACACTGGCTGTGCTGGTTTTTCTGTCTACCATTTTTACCAAGCAGCATGTACTTGTGGATGTGGCAGGTGGTGTGATCCTGGCTCAGGTATGCTTTATTCTGGGACAGAAAACAAAACTCTGGCATATTTATGAACGGTTTGGAACTAAAATTGAAAAGAAGATCAACAGCTATACAGAAGGTGTCAAGTGATGAAGAGCAGAAAAAAGATCATATTTAACGGAGTGTTCCTGGCAGTAGTTTTTGCCCTGACTATCTACGGCGTTTTTCACGGAGAAGACCTGTCTTCCATGATGGATGCCATACATAGGCAGATAAACGGTGGCTGCTTCCGGGAATTGCACTGGTAGCATTTTTTATCTGGGGGGAATCCATCATTATCTGGTATATGATGCGTTCCAGCGGGATCCATCTGAAAAAAGAACCTGCTTTCTGTTTTCGTCTGTAGGATTCTTTTTCAGCTGTATCACACCATCCGCCAGCGGCGGACAGCCCATGCAGATCTACTATATGAAAAAAGAGAAGATTTCCATTCCGGTGTCAACGGTGATCCTGATGATCGTGACGATTACCTATAAGCTGGTGCTTGTGGTGATCGGTATTGGGATCGCGATTTTCGGAAGAGGCTTTCTTCACAAATATCTGGAAGGAATCCTGCCGGTGTTTTATCTGGGACTGATGCTGAATATCTTCTGTGTCACTTTTATGACCATTCTGGTATTTCATCCGCTTTTGGCAAAAGCGATCCTGATGAAGGGCATGAAGCTTCTGGAACGGTTTCATCTGATGAGGAAAAAAGAGGGACGGCTGAAAAACTGGAAGCTTCCATGGATACTTACCGAAATACTGCGGCATATCTGAAGAATAATCCGCTGGTGATCGTTAAAGTAATAGAGATCACTTTTATCCAGCGTATGGCACTGTTTGCAGTAACCTGGTTCGTATATCAGGCTTTTGGACTCCATGGAACCGGTTTCGGGGATATCCTTTTTCTCCAGGCAGTGATATCGGTATCTGTGGATATGCTGCCGCTTCCGGGAGGAATGGGAATCAGTGAGACTTTGTTTCTTACCATTTTCAGTCCGGTATTCGGTGGCCTGCTGCTTCCGGGAATGGTGCTTAGCAGAGGGCTGGGATATTACGGAGAGCTGCTGATCAGTGCGGTGTTTACTGCGGTGGCTCAGCTCACTATCGGAAAAAAGGAATCCTGAAAAGATTTGATCGAATGCAGATCGCGGAGATCTGCTTGACCCAGATCAGGTAAGTCTCCTGTGGGACTGTGAATATAGCCTGACATGAAAAAGAAAAAAGAGGTGTGCAAATGATAGGATTTTATGATTATACGGTAATAATGACTTACATAAGCGTAGTTTCTTCCATGATCGGAATCTTCTGCGCTGTGACGGACCATATTTCAGCAGCGGTGTGCTGTCTTGCATTTTCCGGACTGTGCGATATGTTTGACGGAAAGATCGCAAGAACTAAGAAGAACAGAACGGAGGAAGAGAAATGCTTCGGGATCCAGATCGATTCCCTTGCAGATATCGTCTGTTTTGGGATCCTTCCCATTGTGCTGGGATTTAAGCTTGGAATGTGTCATATTTACGGAATAGCTATTCTTTTATTTTACGGTCTGGCAGGCTGATCCGTCTGGCATACTTCAATGTTATGGAGGAAAAACGTCAGAATGAAACCTCCGAAAACCGAAAATATTACCAGGGACTTCCCATCACATCCATGTCTGTGGTCCTGCCGATTCTGTTTGTGGTATCCCTGCTTTTTCCGGAGTATAAATGGTTTGTGGTGCTCCTTCATATCGCAATGCTGACGGTAGGACTTCTGTTTATCCTGGATTTTAAATTCCGTAAGCCCACCAACAGGGAGCTGGTGATCATTGTTGCGGTAGTTGCTGTGGCAGTTCTTCTTGTACTTTTCTACAACGAAGGATGGTGGAAGTTCAATTATCTCTATAAGCTTTCCATGGAGAGAGGGGGTAATCTATGATCCAGACAGCGGACAGAATGGGGAATATTACAGAGGAGGATTCCTTTCAGAACAACCTTCTGGAAAAAATCTACGGTTCTGTAGCCGGACGCATGCTGATCCGGCCGCTGGTCACTCCTGTTGTTTCCATTGCCATGGGAAAGCTTCTGGATTCCAGGCTTTCGGCAGCAGCGGTGAAACCCTTTATACGGTTCAATCATCTGGATATGAGTGATTATGAAAAGCGTAAATATACTTCCTACAATGATTTTTTCAAGCGGAAGATCCGGGAGGGTGCCCGCCATATTGATATGGAACCGGGACATTTTATCAGTCCCTGTGACTGCAGGGTGAGTGTGTATCCGGTAGATGAAAAAGCCCGTCTTCATATCAAACAGACCGAATATACCATAGAGGAGCTTCTCAGGAATCCTTCTCTTGGAAAAAGATATCAGGGTGGCTATGTGTGGGTGCTTCGTCTCTGTGTTCAGGATTATCACAGATATATTTATCCGGACAATGCGGCGGAGTCCGGACGCATCAGGATCCCGGGGATCCTGCATACAGTCAACCCCGTGGCCAACGATGCCTATCCGATCTACAAGGAAAACAGCAGAGAAGTATTCTCTTTTGAAAACGGAGAATTTCCGTACCGTGCTGATGATGGAGGTAGGTGCTCTTCTTGTCGGAAGGATCGAAAACCGGCCAGGGAAAGCATTTGTGAAACGGGGAGACGAAAAAGGAAATTTTGCTTTCGGCGGCTCCACCATTGTGCTGATCACCGAAAAAAATGCGGTAAAGCCGGATGAAGATATTTTAAACAATTCCCGTGAAGGAATTGAAACAAGAGTATTCATGGGAGAAAAGATCGGAGAATCCTTTTAGAGGGTTCTCCTTTTTTGCGGATAAAATTAAAAAAATGAAATTACGTTCACACACACAACACAAACCTGTGATATATTATGAGCAGTAGCAAAGCGGAATGGAAATATCCGCTTTAGAATGAACCGGAAGTAAAAGCTCAGCTTTTTGTAAAGAGGGATGATACAGAGCATTTCGGGCTGTCAGCAGCTGTCCGGAACAGCGACTGAGAAACGGAGGAAGATAGAATGGATGCATTAAAAATTCTTGTAGTAGATGACGAGAGCAGAATGAGAAAACTGGTAAAGGATTTTCTCACCAAAAAGAATTTCCAGGTACTGGAAGCCGGTGACGGTGAGGAGGCCATGGATATTTTTTATAAAGAAAAGGACATTGCGCTTCTGATCCTGGATGTGATGATGCCGAAGATGGATGGCTGGGAAGTATGTCGTGAGATCCGCAAAAATTCCAAGGTTCCCATCATTATGCTGACAGCAAGAGGAGATGAGCGTGATGAGCTTCTGGGATTTGAACTCGGGGTGGACGAATATATCTCCAAACCCTTCAGCCCCAAGATCCTTGTAGCACGTGTAGAAGCCATTCTTCGAAGAACGGGACAGAGCAACCCGGATGAGATACTTCAGCAGGTGGGATTGTCATTGACAAGGCAGCGCATCAGGCAACGGTAGATGATAAACCGATGGATCTGAGCTTCAAGGAATTTGAGCTTCTGACTTATTTCCTGGAGAATGAGGGAATCGCTCTTTCCAGAGAAAAGATCCTGAATTCTGTGTGGAATTATGATTATTTCGGAGATGCCAGAACCATTGATACTCATGTCAAAAAACTGAGAAGTAAAATGGGCGATAAGGGCGAGTATATCAAGACAGTCTGGGGGATGGGCTATAAGTTTGAGGTAGGAGAATGAAAAAACCGAAGGAAAAAATAAAAAAGATCCACAGTCTCCGCCATCAGATCACAGCATACTTATCGGTCTGCTGTTTTTATCCATTCTGACTATTACCGTGATCAACGGAGCCTTTCTTGAAAAATATTATGTGACAAAAAAGATCGATGTACTTCTGAATCTCCGAACAACTCTGGAAAATACAGATATTGACAAGATGATGAACAGCAACAGCTCGAAAGGTATGGAGAGTATTCCCGATGAGATCCAGAGAGCCTGCTCCAGAAACAATCTTTCCTGGGTTATCATTGACAGCAGCAATACCAGCTGGCTTTCCTGGGGCGAAAATGAAAAAATGCTTCAGAGCAAGCTGTTCGGATATGTCTATGATCTGGATGAGGACGGAGATAAGAGCCGGACCTTGAAGCAGGGTGACAATTATACCATCCAGCAGTCGCATGACCGTTTTGCGGGAATGGATTATGTGGAATGCTGGGGACAGCTGGATGAGGAACATTATTTTATCATAAGGACACCCCTTGAGAGCATCCGGGAGAGCGCTGATATTTCCAATAAGTTTTACTTTGCGGTAGGTCTGATGATCATAATTTTAAGTGGTCTGGTCATTATGGTCGTGACCAGGAGGATCACCCGTCCCATCAGTGAGCTTACGGAACTTCCAGAAAAATGTCAGATCTGGATTTTGAGGCAAAATACGAGAGCAAGGTCGGCAATGAGATCGATGTTCTGGGAGATAATTTCAACCGGATGTCCTCACAGCTGGAGACTACCATTAGTGAACTGAAATCTGCAAATAATGAACTGCAGCGTGACATTGAGGACAAGATCAAGATCGACAAGATGCGAAAGGAATTTCTGGATAACGTGTCCCATGAACTGAAAACTCCCATAGCCCTGATCCAGGGCTATGCAGAAGGCTTAAAAGAAAATATTTCTGATGATCCTGAGAGCAGAGAGTTCTATTGCGATGTCATTATGGATGAAGCCTCCAAGATGAATAAACTGGTAAAAAATCTTCTCACACTGAATCAGCTGGAATCCGGCAAAGATGCAGTTGTAATGGAGCGGTTTGATATCGTATCCCTGATCCGCGGCGTGCTTCAGACCATGAATATCATGATCGGGCAGAAGAATGCAAAAGTGATCTTTGAGGCGGAGAAGCCGGTTTATGTATGGGCCGATGAGTTTAAGATCGAAGAGGTTGTGACGAACTATGTAAGCAATGCCCTGAACCATCTGGAGGGAGAGAAAGAAATCGAGATCAAGCTGCAGGATGAGGGTAACCGTGTGAAGATCAGTGTGTTTAACACAGGGACTCCGATCCCTGAGGCAGATGTACCGAATCTCTGGAATAAATTTTATAAAGTTGATAAAGCGAGAACCAGGGAATACGGCGGAAGCGGTATCGGTTTATCCATTGTAAAGGCCATCATGGAAAGCATGAACCAGGAATATGGCGTACAGAACTTTGATAATGGCGTGGAATTCTGGTTTACACTGGACCGGAAATAATAAAACTTTACCGTGATAATGTGAAAAAATGGGCGGCAGCAGAGAAAAGTCTTTGCAACCGCCTGTTTTTGCGTTATACTAAAGCAATGTAAATCGAAGGTGAGAGAGGAATATCGAGATACAAAAGAGCAGGAGGAAGCATTATTATGATAGGAATCATTGACTATGATGCAGGAAACATCAAAAGTGTGGAAAAAGCACTTCAGTATCTGGGACAGGAGACTGTCGTCTCAAGAGATCCCCAGGTGCTTCTGAAAGCAGATAAAGTAATCCTTCCGGGGGTTGGAAGCTTTGGTGATGCTATGGAAAATCTCAAAAAATACGGACTTGTTCCGGTAATACATGAGATCGTGGAAAAGGGAACGCCCTTTCTTGGGATATGCCTGGGACTGCAGCTGCTTTTTGAGAGCAGTGATGAGACACCGGGAGTGGAAGGTCTTGGAATCCTGAAGGGGAAAATCCTGCGCATCCCGCCAAGTCCGGGACTGAAGATTCCGCATATGGGCTGGAATTCCCTGCATATTCAGAACAGCGGAAGATTATTTAAGGGTATTCCGGAAAACACATACGTTTACTTTGTACATTCCTATTATCTTCAGACAGAGGAGGAAGAGATCGTGAAAGCGACCACTCAGTACAGCACATGCATCCATGCGTCTGTGGAGAAGGGAAATGTATTTGCGTGTCAGTTCCATCCGGAAAAAAGCAGCCGGTGGGGCTTGAAGATCCTTGAGAATTTTGCGGCACTTGAGTCAGGCACCGGAAAGGAGGCATAATCATGTTTACAAAAAGAATCATTCCATGTCTGGATGTAAATAAAGGACGTGTAGTAAAAGGCGTGAATTTTGTTGATCTTAAGGATGCCGGAGATCCGGTGGAAATTGCCAAAGCTTACGATGCAGCCGGTGCGGACGAGCTTGTTTTTCTTGATATCACTGCCTCCTGCGAGGAGCGTGATACCGTGGTGGATATGGTAAGAGCTGTTGCAGCCAACGTATTTATCCCGTTTACCGTAGGCGGAGGAATCCGTACCGTAGATGATTTTCGGAAGCTTCTCCGTGAAGGTGCAGATAAGATTTCTGTAAATTCCGCAGCTATCGACCGTCCGGAGCTGATCCATGAGGCCGCACAGAAATTCGGAAGCCAGTGTGTAGTAGTTGCCATTGATGCCAAGAGAAGACAGGATGGCGGCTGGAATATCTACAAACATGGCGGAAGACTGGATACCGGTATTGATGCTCTTGAATGGGCAAAGAAGGTGGAAGAACTTGGCGCAGGTGAGATCCTTCTTACCAGCATGGACTGTGACGGAACCAAGACCGGGTATGATATTGAACTTACAAGAGCCGTTGCAGATGCGGTTTCCATCCCGGTGATCGCCTCCGGTGGTGCCGGAACTCTGGAGCATTTTTATGATGCACTGACTGAAGGCGGAGCAGACGCGGCACTGGCAGCATCTCTGTTCCACTACAAAGAACTGGAGATCCGGGAAGTGAAGGATTACCTTGCGGAAAAAGGAATTTCCGTGAGAAGATAAGTTGGATGAGAGGTGAAGGATATGCTCCTATAGCGGGAGACTGGCAGGAGGCGCTGAAAGGTGAGTTTCATCAGCCCTACTATGCCAAACTTTATAAAACCGTGATGACAGAATACAGAACAAGAAAGATTTTTCCGCCGCCGGAAGATATGTTCAATGCGTTTCATTTTACGCCTCTGCATCAGGTGAAGGTTGTGATCCTGGGACAGGACCCCTATCACAATGACGGACAGGCTCATGGGCTTTGCTTTTCCGTAAAAAAAGGTGTGGAAACACCGCCATCTCTGGTGAATATTTATAAGGAACTTGAGGATGATATGGGATGTTATATCCCAAACAACGGTAATCTGGAAAAATGGGCAAAGCAGGGCGTGCTTCTTTTGAACACAGTGCTGACTGTACGTGCACATCAGGCCAATTCCCACAGAGGGATCGGCTGGGAACAGTTTACCGATGCGGCCATCCGGATCCTGGACCAGGAGGATCGCCCGATCGTGTTTCTTCTCTGGGGGCGGCCTGCTCAGATGAAGGCATCCATGCTTCATAATCCGAAGCATCTGATCCTGGAAGCACCACATCCAAGTCCCCTTTCTGCCTACCGGGGATTTTTCGGATGCAAGCATTTCAGCAAGGCTAATGAATTTTTGAAAGCCAATGGGGTAGAACCCGTTGACTGGCAGATTGAGAATATTTAAGTTAAGGAAAGTAAAATGGGTAAAAAAAATGATAACACACTTGTGAAAAACGCATCTTTTCTTATGGTTGCGGCGCTGATCTCCAAGATCATCGGAATGCTGTACAAGAGTCCGCTTTCAACTACACTGGGAAGTCAGAGCTTTGCACTTTTCCAGTTTGCACAGAATGTATATTTTATTCTGCTGATGATCGCGTCCTTCAGTATTCCTCAGGCTGTATCCAAGATCATGGCGGAGAAGATCGCTTTTCACAGATATAAGGATGCACAGAAGGTATTTTACGGTGCACTGATCTATGCGGCAGTTGCCGGCGGTATCGTGGCGCTGATCTGTGTATTTGGTGCAGGAATCCTGGTTCCGGACAGTATGGCTAACGCCCGTCTGGCACTGCAGATGCTTGCGCCCACAATTTTCATGTCCGGTCTCTGCGGTGTATTCCGTGGATATTTCCAGGCATACCGCAATATGATGCCTACATCGATCTCGCAGATCATTGAGCAGATCTTTGTGGCAACCTTTGCGCTTCTGATGTCACATGTATTTATCCAGCATTTTTCCGCAACAGGAGATATGGATCTGGTCCATCGCTGGGGTGCGGCAGGTGCTACCATGGGTACCGGAGCAGGTGTGGCTTCTGCGCTGATCTTTATGCTGATCGTTTATGGGGTAAACCGTAAGATCATCCGGAAAAGGATCGTCAATGACCGCCATTCTATAAATGAGAGTATGGGTCATGTAATGAGTAATATCGTGCTCATCATCATCCGATCATTCTCAGTGCTTTTATTTATAATGTAAACGGATATATCAACAGTTATATGTATTCCGGTATCATGGATATCAAGGGTGCTGCCAAGGACGTGATCCAGACCTTGTATTCCGAGTACGGATATTATATGACGCTGATCAATATCCCGCTTACCCTGGCAAGTACAGCACCGACATCTATGATCCCTGAGGTTTCCGCGCATTATGCAATGCACGATATTGAAGGTGCAAATATGAAGACAGACCGTGCCACATGGATTAGTATGCTGATATCCATTCCGGCGGCAGTAGGTCTTGCAGTTCTTTCCGGACCGATCACGAGACTGATCTTCCCGGGAACCAATGGCGTAGGCGGACAGCTTCTGATCCTGGAGGAATCACCATTATCCTGAATGGCAACTCCAATATCACCAACGGTGTACTTCAGGGAATCGGCAAGCCGAAGCTCCCGATGATCCATGCAGCCATTGCACTGGTGCAGATGTGATAGCCATGGCACTGCTTCTGGTATTTACCAATCTTGGTGTTTATACCATTGTCATCGCCCAGATCGTTTATGCAGTTGTGATGTGTCTTCTCAATGACCGTTCCATCAAGAAATATATGGGCTATAAGAATCCGTGGAGAAGTGCTTATTTAAGCCCGTTCCTGGCATCTATCCCGATGGGAGTTGTTGCGGGAGTGGTGTATTACGGATTGTATGCACTGATCCATTCCAATGTGATCTGTCTTGGTATTTCCGTGATGCTGGCAGCAGGTGTATACTTTATTGTATATCTGTTTGTAAGCAAGCCCGGTGAAGATGAGCTGGGTATGATGCCTGGTGGAAGATATATGAAGAAGCTGGCGAGAATGATGAAGATCATCTGATCTGTAAGTCCGATCAGTAAACGGCAATACAGTTATTCGGTGCAGAACTCAAAGTGAACACAGCTAGCACAGGAAAAAATACTCACAGATTTGTTCCGGCAGATTTCCAGCCGGAGGATCTGTGAGTATTTTTCATTATATCAGATTTCAGGGAATGCAGACTTTCGAAGAAAAGTTTCTTTTCAGTCTTTTCTCTGTGAAAATAGTCTTATGATCTCCAGAGTAACGTTCACAGCGGCATCCATTCCTTCTGCTGTAATGTGCTCATAAGGCCCGTGATAGGCATGTCCGCCGGTTCCGAGATTCGGGCAGGGCAGTCCCATAAAGCTTAACTGTGCACCGTCTGTGCCGCCGCGGATAGGCAGGATCAGCGGTGTAACACCGCAACTGTGGCAGGCTTCTTCTGCCAGAGATATCAGCCATGGGCAGGTATCGATGATCTCTTTCATATTGCGGTACTGCTGGGTGATGGTAAGAGTTACGGTACCTTCCCCCCATTTTTCATTGAGGATCTCCGTGATATGTGTGAGCGTTTTCTGACGGATCTCAAAAGAAGCGGCATCGTGATCCCGGACAATATACTGAAGCTCAGCCTGGGAAACATCTCCTTTCATGGAACACAGATGAAAAAATCCTTCGTAGTCTTCTGTATTCCTGGGAGTGTCCGCTGCCGGAAGCATGGAGTTAAATTCCATGGCAACGAGGCTGCGTTGATCATAGTATTTTTGGAAGAACCGGGATGTACATTAACACCCTGGAAGGTTACTTTTGCACTGCAGGCGTTAAAGTTTTCGTACTGGATCTCGCCTTCCGTATCACCGTCCAGGTATATGCATAATCCGCACCGAATTTTTTTACATCAAAGTGGGCCGGTCCCATGCCGATCTCTTCATCCGGAGTAAAAGCAACGCAGAGAGGTCCGTGAGGTATTTTTTCCGTAAGGATATGCTCCAGCGCAGTGAGGATCTCTGCAATGCCGGCCTTGTCGTCTGCGCCCAGGATCGTGGTTCCGTCTGAGGTGATCAGGGTACGCCCGGCAAGTGAAGCAAGATGGGGGAACATTTCCGGGGAAAGAGTTCTGCCGCTTGTGCCGAGAGGGAGCTCTTTTCCATCGTAATCTTCTGTGATCATCGGTGTGACTGCATGGTCGCAGAAATCGGAAACCGTATCCATATGAGCGATAAAACCCAGTGCTTTGCAGTGCTCCAGACCTTCTGTAGCAGGAAGATGTGCATAAACGTAACAGTGTTCATCCAGAGACACATCAGAGATCCCAAGGCCTTTCAGTTCCTCCACAAGAAGCCGGGCCAGGTCAAACTGGCACTGGGAAGAGGGGGAAGAAGAGCTTTCTTCATTGCTGGGTGTGGATATTTTTACATAGGATAAAAGTCGTTGGTATGCTTTCATAGAAGAATATTCCTTTCTGAAAAAATCTATCCGGAACAGGTTATGGCCGCATTTATGAAGCCGTTCTGTTTTTCCGGAGATAATAACAGTATACCACACAGTATCCGTATATTTTCAGAAAAAATCTCCCACGATGTGAAAACTTGTGCTATAATCTGTGAGATAATAAGAAACAGGAGGATTTGAGAGTGGAAAAAAGAATCATACAGGTCGAAGAAAAAGTACCTGCAAAGATGCTGATACCGTTAAGTATCCAGCACATGTTCGCCATGTTCGGAGCATCCGTACTGGTGCCATTCCTTTTTGGTATCAGTCCGGCTATTGTGCTTCTGATGAATGGTGTGGGAACACTCCTTTTTATTTTCATCACAAAAGGAAAGGCACCGGCTTATTTGGGCTCCAGTTTTGCCTTCCTTTCACCGGCTCTTCTGGTGATCAGCAAGTATGGATATGAGTATGCCCTTGGTGGTTTCGTTGTTCTGGGTATTGCTGGTATGTGCGTGGCATTGATCGTCCGCCAGTGCGGAACAGACTGGATCGATATCGTGCTTCCTACAGCGGCAATGGGACCGGTAGTGGCACTGATCGGTCTGGAACTTGCGGGAAATGCAGCAAGTACGGCAGGACTTCTGGACGAGAAGGTAGATCCGAAGAATGTGATCGTATTTCTGGTCACACTTGGAGTTGCGGTATTCGGGCAGATCCTGTTCCGGGGCTTCCTTTCTGTTATTCCGATCCTGATCGCGATCATTGCGGGATATGTGGCAGCAGGTGCATGCGGGCTTTTGGATTTTACACAGGTAAGGGAAGCAGCATTTTTGGCTCTTCCCAACTTTACATCTCCGAAATTTGATTTTGAGGCCATTATGACGATCTTTCCGGCATTGCTTCTGGTAACCTCCGAGCATATCGGCCATCAGATCGTAACCGGAAAGATCGTTGGAAGAAATCTTCTGAAAGATCCGGGTCTCCACAGATCCCTGTTTGCAGATTTCTTCTCTACCACAGTTTCCGGATGCCTTGGTTCTGTGCCGACAACTACTTACGGTGAGAACATCGGTGTCATGGCAGTGACAAAGGTTTACAGTGTACAGGTGATCGGTGGTGCGGCAGTGCTTTCTATCTGCTGTTCCTTCCTTGGTAAACTGGCAGCCTGATCAGTACCATTCCAGGTCCGGTGATCGGTGGGATTTCCTTCCTTCTTTACGGAATGATCGGAACCTCCGGCCTTCGTATGCTGGTTGACAATCACGTGGATTACAGCAAGTCCAGAAATCTGACGCTGACAAGCGTTGTCTTTGTTGTAGGTCTTTCCGGAATTGCCCTGAAGCTTGGAAATGTTGAGCTTACCGGTATGGTGCTGGCATGTGTGGTTGCCATGGCATTAAGCCTTGTATTCTATATTCTGGACAAACTGAAGCTGACAAACGATCAGTGACAGGAAATATATTGCATAAAAAGCAGATGAAGAGGGAAATCTTTTTATCTGCTTTTTTGCATTCAGAGAGGAAAAAGAAATCATGTATGGGAAGTTTTTTGTCGGATTTTTAGAGATCCTGTCAACAAAAAACAGAAGGATTTTCAAGTATCTTATTGACAATCATTCCGTTTTATAATACTATGTAATACAGAAAACACGAACAAAGGTTCGGATTAAAGGAAACCTGATTAGAAAGAGAATAAAGAATAGGAGATTACATAATGATCAGTGAAGAGAAGCAGAAGGCGCTGGAAGCGGCTCTTGGAAATATTGAGAAACAGTTCGGTAAAGGCTCTGTCATGAAGCTTGGAGATTCCAGTTCCCATATGCAGGTGGAGGCAGTTCCCACAGGATGCTTAAGCCTGGATATCGCCCTTGCGTAGGTGGTGTTCCCAAGGGACGTATCGTGGAGATCTATGGACCGGAGTCCAGTGGTAAGACAACGGTAGCCTTACATATGGTCGCTGAAGTGCAGAAGAGAGGCGGAATCGCAGGATTTATCGATGCGGAGCATGCTCTTGATCCTGTTTATGCCAAGAGTATAGGTGTTGATATCGACAACCTTTATATTTCACAGCCGGATAACGGAGAGCAGGCGCTGGAGATCACAGAGACTATGGTACGTTCCGGTGCTGTGGATATCGTGATCGTGGACTCTGTTGCAGCCCTGGTCCCCAAGGCTGAGATCGAAGGAGATATGGGAGACAGCCATGTAGGTCTGCAGGCCCGTCTGATGTCACAGGCACTCCGTAAACTGACGGCTGTTATCAGCAAGTCCAACTGCGTGGTGATCTTTATCAACCAGCTTCGTGAAAAGGTTGGAGTGATGTTTGGCAATCCGGAAACTACAACCGGTGGACGTGCGCTGAAATTCTATGCATCTGTCCGTATGGATGTACGCCGTGTGGAAACATTGAAGCAGGGTGGTGAGATGGTCGGAAACCACACCCGTGTGAAAGTAGTTAAGAACAAGGTGGCTCCGCCATTTAAGCAGGCAGAGTTTGATATCATGTTCGGAACCGGTATTTCCAGAGAGGGAGATATCCTGGATCTGGCTGCAGAATGCTCCATCGTAAACAAAAGCGGAGCCTGGTATGCATATGAAGGGGATAAGATCGGACAGGGACGTGAGAATGCCAAATTATTCCTGAGAGAGCATCCGGAGATCCGCGATGAGATCGAGAAGAAGGTTCGTGTACATTATCATCTGGATCCGGCAGATGAGACAGCAGAAGCAGCAGTACAGGCAGAAGATACAGAGAAGGAAGAGTAATCCATGCTGGATCTGGAAGAACGAAACCGTGCAAGAAAGAAAGCCATGCGGCTTCTGGAACATATGGACCGCACAGAGAAAGGCCTGACGGATAAACTCCGTCAGGCTGAATTTTCACCGGAGGCAGTAGAAGATGCCATTGCTTATGTGAAGTCCTATGGGTATATCAACGATGCCCGTTATGCCAGAACCTATATCTCCTTCCGCATGGAAACCAGGAGCCGTCAGAAGATCCTCTCGGAACTTCAGTTAAAGGGTGTGGACCGTCAGATTGCCCTGGATGCCTGGAATGAGATGGAAGAGCTTATGGAACCGGACGAGCGGGAGGTATTACGCAGGACGATCGAGAAGAAATATGCGCCGGACACAGAGCTTGATGAAGGACAGATGCGAAGGCTGTATGGATATCTGGCCAGACGAGCGTTCCGGTATGAGGATATTTCCCATACCCTGGAAGAAATGAACATCCGGGTGAACCGTGATATGGAATAACTCTGCGGAGAAAAAGAGCCAGTTTATATATGCTAACCAAAATCTGCTTTTTCATGAGAAAAACTTGACATAAATGTGAAAAACAGCTAAACTTGTATTGTTGTATTTGTACAATGAAAACTAAATAAGGAGGTGCTCCTGTGGCAGGCACAATTATCGGTGTTATTGTCGCTGTGGTAGTCACGCTACTTATTGCAGTTCCTGTTACTTGCAAGGTTGCTGTTGACAAGAAAGTACGCAAGGATGCGGAAATCATAGGTACAGCAGAGGATAAGGCAAGGAATATTCTTGATGAAGCATTGAAAGCAGCAGAGACCAAGAAACGTGAAACTTTACTTGAAGTAAAGGAAGAATCTCTGCGAACTAAAAATGAACTGGAAAGGGAAACCAAGGAACGGAGAAACGAGCTGCAGAGATACGAGAAGCGAGTTTTGTCAAAAGAGGAATCTGTTGACAAAAAGCCAATGCAGTGGAGAAGCGTGAGCTGGAATGTACAGCGAAATTTAACGAGTTACAAGAAAAAGAAAAACGAGTAAATGAACTTGAGGAAAAAGGAGTACAGGAACTGGAACGAGTTTCAGGTCTTACCTCCGAACAGGCAAAAGAAGAATTACTGAAATCTGTAGAAGATGACGTAAGGTGGATGTTGCAAGACTCTATAAAGAGCTTGAGAACAGAGCCAAGGAAGATGCCAATAAGAAAGCCAGGGAATATGTAGTCAATGCCATTCAGAAATGTGCAGTGGATCATGTTTCCGAGACAACGATTTCTGTGGTACAGCTTCCAAGTGATGAAATGAAGGGAAGGATCATCGGTCGTGAAGGCCGTAACATCCGTACACTTGAGACACTTACCGGTGTGGATCTGATCATTGATGATACACCGGAGGCAGTGGTACTCTCCGCATTTGATCCGATCAGGAGAGAGATCGCCAGAGTGGCTCTTGAGAAACTGATCGTGGATGGACGTATCCATCCGGCAAGAATTGAAGAGATGGTAGAGAAAGCCCAGAAAGAAGTGGAAGCACAGATCCGGGAAGACGGTGAGAATGCTGCCATGGATGTAGGGGTACATGGAATCCATCCGGAACTTCTGAAGCTTCTTGGACGTATGAAATTCCGTTCAAGTTATGGACAGAATGCTCTGAGACATTCAATTGAGGTTGCACAGCTTTCCGGACTTCTTGCAGGAGAAGTTGGTGTGGATGTGCGTATGGCCAAGCGTGCCGGACTTCTTCATGACATTGGTAAATCCATTGACCATGAGGTAGAAGGTTCTCATATTCAGATCGGTGTGGATCTCTGCAAGAAATACAAGGAGTCCCCGATCGTTATCAACACGGTTGCGTCTCATCATGGTGATGTGGAGCCGGAATCTCTGATCGCGTGTATTGTACAGGCTGCTGATGCAATTTCCGCAGCAAGACCTGGAGCAAGACGTGAGACCCTGGAAACCTATACCAATCGTCTGAAACAGCTTGAGGATATCACCAATGAATTCAAGGGTGTAGAGAAATCTTTTGCTATTCAGGCAGGAAGAGAAATTCGTGTTATGGTCGTGCCGGATCATGTAAGTGATGCAGATATGGTTCTCCTTGCAAGAGATATTGCAAAGCAGATCGAGGCAGAGCTTGAGTATCCTGGACAGATCAAAGTTAATGTGATCCGTGAAAGCAGAGCGGTTGACTACGCAAAATAAGCTTTCAATGGAAGAAAGTTCTGGAAATACCAAAGGCCGGACAGCTTTTTAGCTGGCCGGCCTTTTTTTTGTCATGCGGAAAAACGGTCATATTACTGGAAAACAGGCGTAAACTGGTACAGGGTGAGTAAATGGAGAGTAAGACAGAGAACCGGAAGTGGAAAAATGCCGGACGTTTTCCGGCGGAGCTTCTTTTTATGACCGGAGTTTTTGCGGGAAATGTGTTGCCGAATCTGATCTGGAAAATGGAGTGGAAGCAGAAAACCCTGGCTTCTTTTTATCTGATCCGCAGCTTTGCAGGAAAAGATATTTCCGGCGGAGCTTATTTCCTGGAAGTGCTGCGACGAAGAGGCGGTTTTTTTCTTCTGTTGTTTTTATGCGGATTTACAATATTCGGAGTGCCTTTGACGGTCGCATATATGCTGTTTTTGGGAATGGAGACAGGAATGATCCTGGCATTATCGGTTCTGGAATTTGGTATTTATGGCGGTGTGGCCGGCGCGGACTTCTGATGCCGCAGTATCTGGTCTATATTCCGGCGTATTTTTATCTTGCAGGTATCGTATACAGACAATCGTATGGGATCTGGAAAAATTATGGACTTGTGCCGCAGAAAACAGGGGCTTATTTTCGGCAGGGGATCACAGTTTTTCTGCTGTATACAGGAGGAATCCTTGCAGAAAGTTCTGAATCCCTGGATCGTAGAAAAAGTTATAAAGGGCCTGAAATTTTTTTGAGGAAAATTTCCACAATATCTAGTGATGGTTTCCATAAAATCTGCGATATTTGGTGGTTTGTGCCGGAAAGTGTTGAAATTGTGCGGTTTTACGATGAAAAACTGTTTGATTTTATGTAAAATTCACAGTATAATTCAGTCATAAACGAGTATGATTTTAGAGAAAGGGATGCAGAGAAATGGACATAGAGATACGGGAATTTATTACATATTTACATAATAGAAAAAGAACGTCACATAATACAGAAGTATCTTACCAGAGAGACCTGAAGAAGATGGCAGTGTATTTTGCGGATCGTGGGATCTATGACATCCGAGATGTAGGAGAACTGGAGCTGGAAGCTATCTCAGCTATATGGAGAGAGGACAGTTCGCTTCCTCGACGATCTCCAGAAATGTAGCATCTATCCGTGCTTTGTTTCAGTATCTTTATCAGGAGAACAGGATCGAGAGGGATCCGTCCCTGGAGCTGAAGCCGCCCAAGGTTGAGAAACGGATGCCGGAGATCCTTACTGTGGATGAGGTAGACCGCCTTTTGAAACAGCCGGATCTGAATACACCGAAGGGAATCCGGGACAGTGCCATGCTGGAGCTTTTGTATGCTACAGGAATGCGTGTCAGTGAACTTTTGCGGCTGAATCTGGAGGATCTCAATCTGCGGCTTGGTTATGTAGTCTGTCACGATGAGGATAAGGAACGGGTGATCCCGATAGGAAATGTATGCAAAACAGCCATGGAGAAATATCTGAAGGAAGCCCGTGGAAAATTTGTGAAAGAAAATGAGACGGAGAGTCTTTTTACCAACTGTTCAGGAAAATCCATGAGCAGACAGGGATTCTGGAAGGTTCTGAAGGGATATGCAGAGGAAGCCGGGATCCAGCATGATATCACGCCGCATACACTGAGACATTCTTTTGCCGCACATATGCTGCAGAATGGAGCGGACGTGAAGAGTGTGCAGGAAATGCTTGGACATTCGGATATTTCCACCACACAGGTCTATCTGAATTTTGGCGTTGCGAAAATGCGAGACGTATATATGAAAGCACATCCGAGGCATTGATCTGTAAGAAATAATATAAAAAACGCGTTCAAAAAAGAACCGGCAGCTTCCAAAATGGGAGAATGTCGGTTCTTTTTTTTGAACATAAATTGTAGAATGATCACAAATGTCTGTTCCCTGAAGTGCAGATCAGACAGAACTTAGCAATTTTCAGCGATCGTGTAAAGCAGCTTCTCAGACTCATCCCAACCAAGGCAGGCATCTGTGATGGATTTTCCGTAGATGTGATCTCCACCGATCTTCTGGTTGCCTGGTTCGATATAGCTCTCGATCATGAGACCCTTTACCATGGAGTGAAGCTCAGGATCTACCTGACGGCTGTGAAGAACCTCACTTGCGATACGAACCTGCTGCTCGTAATGCTTGTTGGAGTTGGAGTGGTTGGTATCCACGATCACTGCCGGGTTGGCAAGGTTCTTTGCATGGTATTTGTCATAGAGAAGACGAAGATCCTCGTAATGGTAGTTCGGGATCGCTTCCCCATGCTTGTTTACTGCACCGCGAAGGATTGCGTGAGAGAGTGGGTTGCCGGTGGTCTCAACCTCCCAGCTTCTGTAAATAAAACGATGAGCGCCCTGTGCTGCAACAATGGAGTTCAGCATAACGCTGTAGTCACCACTGGTAGGGTTCTTCATACCAGCCGGAACATCCATGCCGCTGACAGTGAGTCTGTGCTGCTGATCTTCAACAGAACGTGCGCCTACAGCAACGTAGGAAAGCAGATCCGAGAGATAACGGTAGTTCTCCGGGTAAAGCATCTCATCTGCACAGGTGAAGCCACTTTCGCGGATAGCACGCATGTGCATCTTGCGATCGCGATCAGTCCGGCGAGAAGGTTCGGTTTTTTCTCAGGATCCGGCTGATGGACCATTCCCTTGTATCCTTCACCGGTTGTACGTGGCTTGTTTGTGTAAACACGCGGGATGATAAGGACTTATCCTCGATCTTTTCCTGAACTTTGCGAAGTCTTAAAAGATAATCGCATACGGCATCTTCGTTATCTGCAGAACATGGTCCGATGATAGCGAGGAATTTATCGGATTTTCCGGTGAAACGTCGCGAATCTCAGCATCGCGTTTCTCCTTGAGCGCCTGAAGTTCAGCATCGAGCGGATACTGATTGCGGATTTCCTCAGGAGTTGGCAGTTTTTTATGAATTCAAAACTCATAGTACTTTATTCCTCCATAACTATAGACATTTCGATTATTTATTATAAACGATTATTGGCCGATTGTCGATAGGGAAATTTTAGCGCTTTCACGTGTAGAAGAGTAAGCAGCAGCTCACCCAGAAAAATTCCGTAAAAATAGCCTCGGATCCCTGTTGCCGGAATTATAAAAACAACGGAGAAAATGCGAATGAGAATGCTGGCAATACTGTGATCAGGCAGAGCCCCGGTTTTCCAAGTCCCTGCAGGATGCTGGTGAGCATGGTGTTTGTATAAAGAAAAGGACAGATAAAAGACAGATACCGTATGTAGGTTCCGGCAGTCTGGCTGTGAAAAAGCAATGCTCCGAGGAATGGGCCAAAAAGAAAGAATCCGCTTCCGCATAGAAATCCCAGGAACATGCACAGAAAAAAGATCTGTCTGTGACACGGCGGATCTGCTTCTGCTTTCCCAGTGCATCAAGCTGTGCGATGGAAGGCATCAGCATTACAGCGGCGGAAGACGTAAGTGTGGAAGGAAACAGGAGCAGGGGCAGTGCCATTCCTGTAAAGATCCCATAGATCTTCAGTGAGTCTGAGGCTGTCATGCCGGAACGCAGAAGCATCTGTGGGATCAGGACCGCTTCTATGCTGCCGAGAAGTGTCAGAAGGATCCTGTTCAGGGAAATGGGAAAAGACAGTGTGAAAAGGTCCTTTATCAGCGGAAAGATCCTGACGGGAGTCTTTTCTTGTACAGGGTGATTTCCAAAATGAAAGGAAACTACCAGCAGCGACACCAGCGAAGCGGCAGTCTCTCCGGCAAGGGAACCACCCGCTGCGATCAATGCAGTGATCGGACGCCTCGGAAAGAAAGATCAGATACAGGATATAGGTAGTGCCGATCCGGGCAGACTGCTCCGAAAGCTGCACGGCTGCCGGAACAGAGGCTTTTTTTCCGGGCATAATAATAGCTGTCAATGCAGGAATGAATGGCACAGAGAGGAATACTGACAGCTGTTATGCGAAGAAGACCGGCATCTGCGGTGTTTTCAGAATTGCGGAAGCAAAA
>ENA-OQAS01000149-OQAS01000149.1-human-gut-metagenome-genome-assembly--contig:-NODE-149-length-36691-cov-9.293622_pt1 | contig 36691 bp, 39 predicted proteins | sample MGYA00242733_ERZ504523 | MGnify/ENA primary metagenome ERZ504523 (study PRJEB26092, sample SAMD00036239) | human gut metagenome | host: Homo sapiens | study: EMG produced TPA metagenomics assembly of...
TTATCAGGAAATGAAGGCCAGAAGCTTTACAGCATCCAGAACCTGCTGAATCAGATGATCACCGATATTCAGTACCTGGCAAGTGGAAAAGTAACCGGAAATATCGGCGCGGAGGTGGCAAAGCTGCGACAACCTCGATCCGTATGGCAATCGCATTTATCGCCATGCTGCCGCTGTTTATCATCTATCCGTTCCTGCAGAAATACTTCGCAGAAGGTATCACACTTGGCGCGGTAAAGGATGATTTTCCATGCAGGAATAAAAAAGAGAAACATTTCGGTGTTTCCGACATAAATCAGAAAAACAGTACAGACTCATGGAAACATGAGGTGTACTGTTTTCTGCTGTATTATATTCAGAAAAAAAGATCAGTTCGTAAAATCAAACACGGAAAAATTTCGAGCGTACCGGAACAGAAAAAAGGAGGAAATATCATGCGTATTTCAAAACAGACGAAAAAAACAACACTGGCGCAGCAGGGGCGTTATCTTTTGATCTGCCTGCTGAGTATGCTGCTGCTTTTTCTGGCTGGGAGCATGATTATTCTGAACCGGACGCAGCAGCAGGTATATGAGCAGCTGGAAGAGGTTTCAAAGCTGTATACGGATGAGCTGGATAACCGTTTTTTTCGAATCAGCCGAAACCTGTTCTCGACTGTAATGGACAGCTCCAACCCGGATTCTGCGTTCTGGAAATATATGGATCTGATGGAGAAGGATCAGTATGAGGAATATGTCATTACGCAGCTGCGAAGGAATTATGTATCTGCAGCGTGGGATTTTGGAACGGATTACAATGTTTTTCTCTATACGCAGAAGGATGACAGCTTATATCAGCTGAGCATTTCCTCCGACGGGCTTTACGCCGTTGATCCCTATTTGCAGGAAGCGCTGAAGCGCAGGATCAAAAGCCTGTCGCAGCAGACGTATGCAGTTAAGAAAAAATGGACCGTGATGTGCCAGGGAGACGATGTTTATATGCTCAAGGTAGCGCAGAGTCAGGGCGTTGGACTCGGCTGCTACGTCAATCTGAAGACAATTCTGGAACCGTTCTCTGAACTGTCTCTTGGAAAGAGCGGCTATGTCAGTCTCGTTGACCAGAACGGGAAAAGCATCGGAACACTGACGGAAAAAGGAATTGTAACGGACAATTCGAAAATTAATACCGACAATTACACCTTCCGGCAGGAACTTTCGCAGGCGCCGTTTGAAATCCGGATTAAAATCTCCTGGACGGGAGTCTTAAATCTGATGACGGGAAGTGTGTTTGCCCTTCTTGGCGTTGCTTTTCTGATGGTGATTGCCGGTTCCGTGCTGTTGTTCCACCTGGAAACAAAAATCCTGAAGCCGGTCGGTATGTTTACGGAAAATCTTCAGAAATATGACAATGGGGACCTCACCTATCAGATGTCGGAAGGAAATCTGGTAGAGCTGGAGCAGATTGACGATAAATTTCGAAACATGATTCATCAGATCCGACGTCTGAAGATCACGCTGTATGAGCAGGAGCTGGAAAAACAGAAAATCGAGATGGATTACCTGAAAATCCAGATTCGTCCGCATTTTTACATGAACTGTCTGAACTTTATTTACAGCATGATTGACTTCGGACAGTACGACCATGCAAAGTCGATGAGCCGTATTACGTCCGATTATCTCGCCTACATTTTCCGCAATACAAGCGAGATGGTGCCGGTGACGGCGGAGATGAACCACTGCGAAAATTACCTCAAAATTCTGCTGCTGCGCTATCCGGAAAAATTCACTTATTATTTGGAAGTCCATGAAGAAGTGAAAGACGCGGTAATCTTCCCGTTTCTGATTCAGGTGTTTGTAGAGAATGCGGCAAAACATGCCCTGACGCTGGAGACGGTTCCGCTGATTTCCGTGACGGTTTACCCGGAGGACCGCGGCGAAGAAAAGTATGTCAACATTTATATTTCGGATACCGGAAACGGATTTCCGGAGGAGACGCTGCAAAGGCTGAAAGCAGGGGAGGATATTTCCGAGCATGGAAAGCATATCGGGATTGAAAACTGCCTGAAACGATTCCGTTATTATTATGGTGATACAGGAGAGATTCATTTCGATAACAGTCCGCTCGGCGGAGCGATTGTAGATATCCATATTCCATACAGGACAGGGGGAGAAGAACATGAAACTATTGCTCGTGGATGATGAAGAGTACGTGATTGAAAGTATCAAAAGAAACCTCGATCTTACAGAGACCGGGGTGAGCGAGGTGTACACTGCGTTTTCCGTACAGCAGGCGAAAAACATCATGGGAATGGTGGACATTGATATCGTGATCAGCGATATCGTGATGCCGGGCGGAACGGGATTCGACTTTGTGGAGTGGGTCAGAAAAGAGGAGCTGAAGGTCCAGGTCATATTCCTGACAAGCTATGCGGAGTTTGACTATGCCAGAAGAGCGATTCAGCTGAACAGTGTCGATTATCTGCTAAAGCCCATTGATTTTGAAAAGCTGAAGGAGGCCGTACAGCGTGCGGCGGAATCCGTTGCGAAAGAAAAGAAAATACAGGATCTCAGGCAGGAAAGCATCAAGTGGAACCAGAACAGAAAAATTCTGCAGCAGGATATCTGGAAAAATGTGCTGAAAAGCGGTTTCTCCGAGGAAAAATTCTGCGAAACGGCAGCACAGCGCCAGCTTCCATATGGACCGGGACACTATTTCCGGCTGATTTGTCTGATGCCGGAAATAAAGAGCAATAAGCGGGAAATGTGGGATACGGCGACCATGGAATTTGTGATCGAAAATGTGCTGTCGGAACTGTATGAGGAAACGGACATTGCGGTAGATACTGTTTTTTACCAGGAACCGGGCATCTACTGGATTGTTACACAGTCAAAGGAAAAAGCATTCCCGCAGGACAGTGAGCGGGATTGTGAAATTCTGCGGCAGTTTGTTGCGTGATGAATGAAAAAATCTATCTGGAGCTGTGGTGCGGTGCCGGACAGTGGGAATCTGTACTGGGGATGCAAAAGCAGAGCCGGAATCTTCAGAAAATGCGGGAGGGAAGCCTTTCCGTGCGGAACGAGGTGCTGTTTCTGAACGAATTTCAGGCTCCGCAGACCAGCTACGAAAATAAGGAGCTGGATGTGTGGAAAGCTCTGCTTTCGGAGGAAAAACCGGAGGAACTGCTGGAGCGGCTGCAGAAATACCTTGACCGGACGGAGCGGGAAGGAATGATTACCAGGGAGCTTCTGGTAGCACTCCGTACCGATCTGACGCAGGTGGTGTATGCATGGCTTTCGGAACGGGAGATCAAGGCGTATGCACTGTTTGCAGATGCGGATATGGAAAACCTGCATCGGAATTCCCTTTATGGCAGAGAAGAGATGATGGAATATGCCGGGGTACTGGTTCGGAAAGCAGTTCAGTACAGACAGTACATCAACAAATCAGATTCGGTCACGAGTCAGGTATGCGCTTATATCGATGCACATTACCGGGAGGAGATTCACCGGGAGGAGCTTGGGGAGCTTGTCTTTTTGAATACGGATTATCTGTCCCGGATCTTTAAAAAAGAAAAGGGTATTTCGATCAGTAATTATATCATCCAAAAGCGGGTGGAGGAGGCAAAAAAGCTCCTGACACAGAGCACGCTGCCGATCAATACGGTGTCGCTGTATGTGGGGTACAGCAATTTCTCGTACTTTACGAAGATGTTTAAGGATAATACGGGATACGCACCGCTGGAATACCGAAGAAGTTTTAGTGAAAAATAGCGGAAAGCCACCCTTCACATGTTCGGGAAATAACAGAGGATTTTATCACTTTCTTACGCACCGGAACAGCAGCAAACAGGTCGGAATAGTGAAAGAAAAAGGTCGGATCAGGGGATATTTTTTCAAGTCAGATGTGGTAAAATTTCAGTATAAGATTCAGAAAAAAACGGAAAAACGATATTTTTCTGACATTTTAGGGGTTTCTGAAGAAGCAGATACAGCAAAAACGAGGTATGGAGGAGAAAAAATGACCGAGCAGAAATTAAAAGAGCTTCTGGCCGACATGACGCTGGAAGAAAAAGTAAACCAGATGAGCCAGGTGTGGGTGCCTTTTTCAATAAAGATATGGACATCACGGCGATGGGACCGATGGCAGATAAAGGCTTTACGCCGGAAAATGTAGCGCTTTCCGGTTCCATCCTGGGTTCCATGGGCGCAGAAACATTAAAGAAAATCCAGAAGGATTTCGTGGAGCAGCACCCGCATCATATCCCGATGCTGTTCATGCTGGATGTCATCAACGGCTTCAAGACCATTTTCCCGATTCCGCTGGGACAGGGCGCAACGTTTGAACCGGAGCTGTCCGAAAAGTGTGCGGCAGTTGCCGCAAAAGAGGCAGCCGTTTCCGGCCTTCACGTAACCTTCGCACCGATGACCGACCTGGTCCGCGATGCAAGATGGGGCCGTGTCATGGAGTCTACCGGTGAGGATCCGTATCTGAACGGTCTGTTCTGTGCCGGAATGGTGCGCGGATTCCAGGGAGACGATCTGAAGGAGCCGTACAAAATTGCTTCCTGCGTGAAACATTTTGCAGGCTATGGCGCTCCGACAGCGGGAAGAGACTACAACACCGTAGAGCTTTCCGAGCATACCTTCCGTGACTTCTATCTGCCGTCCTACAAAGCCGGCATCGATGCAGGCGCAGCGATGGTAATGACTTCCTTCAACACGGTAAACGGTGTTCCGGCAACCGGAAACAAGAAACTGATGCGCGGCATCCTGCGTGACGAGATGGGATTTGACGGCGTTCTGATTTCCGACTGGGCGGCAATCGAGGAGATTATTTACCACGGCTACTGCGCAGACCGTGAGGAGGCAGCTGTCCGCTCCGCCGAGGCAGGCGTTGACATTGATATGATGACCGGCATTTACTGCGAAAACCTGTGCCGTCTTGTAAGAGAGGGCAAGATTTCCGAGGATCTGATCGATGAGTCCTGCATGCGTATTCTGGAACTGAAAAACAAACTGGGACTGTTTGAAAATCCGTATAAAGACGCAGACGAGACGAAAGAAAAAGAGGTCATTCTCTGCAAAGAGCACCGCGCCTGGCAAGAGAAGCCGCAAGAAAATCGTTTGTACTGCTGAAAAACGAAGAGAAAATCCTGCCGCTTGGCAAGGAGAAAAAAATTGCCTGGGTCGGACCGTATGTACACAGCAGAAACCTGATGGGCGCCTGGTCTTTCATCGGAGATGCAAAGGATGTGACAAATCTGGAAGAGGCCGTAAAAGCGCAGGCAGATACGACAAACATGAGCTTCCATGCAGGTTCCCCGATGCTCGGCTCCGACATCCGTCTGGAGGGCTTCGGTGAAGCGATGGAGCAGTCCCATACACCGGAGGAAGAGGAGGCAATGCTTCTTGAGGCTGTAAACGCAGCAAAGGAGGCCGAGGTTGTCGTTCTTGCGATCGGTGAGGATCGTCTGCAGTCCGGCGAGGCAACCAGCAACGCGAACATCCGTATCCCGGAAATCCAGCAGAGACTGCTTGAGCGCGTTTCAAAAGTCAATGAAAACGTTGTCGTTGTCCTCTTCAATGGCCGTCCGCTCGATCTGCGCGATGTCGTATCGAAAGCAAAAGCTGTTCTTGAAGTGTGGATGCCGGGTACCGAGGGTGCCAATGCAATCGCAGATGTTGTTTTCGGTGCATACGCTCCAAGCGGCAAGCTGACCATGAGCTTCCCGTACTCTGTAGGCCAGGTGCCGGTTCACTACAACGAGTATTCCACCGGAAGACCGCATGTGCCGGGCAAGGACAAAGACCGTTTCCGTTCCAAATACCTCGACATCCCGAACGCACCACTGTTCCCGTTCGGATATGGCCTTGGCTACACCAGCTTTGCAATTTCAGATGTGAAACTGGACAAGGCAGAGCTTGGCATGGAAGATGAGATTAAAGCCTCCGTAACCGTGAAAAACACCGGCGATACAAAGGGAACCGAGACCGTACAGCTTTACATCCACGACGTAGCCGCATCCGTGGTACGTCCGGTGAAAGAGCTGAAAGATTTCTGCAAGGTAACCCTTCAGCCGGGAGAAGAAACCGAAGTCATCTTCAAAATCACAGAAGAAGAGCTTCGCTTCCTGACAGAAAATGAGCGTGTAGAAAGTGAAAACGGTGTTTTCGAAGTCTTCATCGGAAGCGACAGCACGACAGAGAATAAGGCAGAATTTGTGCTGAAAAAATAAGAAGCAATACTGGGATGTAGCGTAAGCGGAATCAAGATGGGGGTCTGAATCGCTACGGAAAGATAAAAGAAAAGCCAGCCACAAAAAGCGAAAAGAATTTTGCTTTTGCGGCTGGCTTTTTTCTGCCGGTACCGTATTGACCCTTCTGTTAAAACAAAGTAAAATAGAAATTGGTATTGGGACGAAAGAGAGGAAAAGAAATGGGGTACTTAGGAAACAAGTTACAGGGGAAATACCACAAAGACACATTCCAGACCGCCGTCAACATGGCGTGGCCGGCGATCGTGGAGTCGTTTTTCATTGCATTTGCGGGTCTTGTAGATTCGCTGATGGTAAGTTCGCTTGGCTCCTACGCAGTTGCCGCGGTCGGTCTGACGACACAGCCGAAGCTGCTTGGCCTGGCGTTTTTCTTTGCGCTGAATGTGTCGATTTCTGCTCTCGTTGCGCGGCGGCGCTGAGAGCAGAGGCAGGGTGCGGCGAATGAGACTCTGGTAACTGCGCTTGTATTTATTATCCTTGCGGCAGCTGCATTCAGTGTTGGATTTGTGGCGTTTGCAAGTCCGATTATCCATCTGTGCGGTTCAACGGCGGAGACTCATAATGGCGCAGTAACATATTTCCGTATCATCATGGGCGGTATGATTTTTAACTGTATCCAGATGGGGATCAACTCGGCACAGCGCGGTGCGGGCAATACAAAAATCACGATGCGCACAAATGTAACATCAAATACGATTAATATTATCCTGAATTATCTTCTGATCAACGGCCATTTCGGGTTCCCGGCACTCGGCATTCAGGGTGCGGCACTGGCAACCGTCACAGGAACGGTTGTCGGATGTGTGATGAGCATCCTTTCCATCACAAAGCAAGACGGATTCCTGAACCTTGGCTATATTCTGAAGAACAAAATTAAACCGACGATTGCAGCGTTCATCAGCCTGGTCAGGGTCGGGTACAGTGTGTTTTTCGAGCAGGTTTTCATGCGGATCGGCTTTATGATGACGGCGATCATGGCGGCCAAACAGGGAACCGATGCGATGGCGGCACACCAGGTCGGCATGAATATTATGTCGCTTTCGTTTGCGTTCGGCGACGGCCTCCAGTCCGCAGCGGTTGCACTGATCGGCCGGAGCCTTGGCGCAAAAAAGCAGATCTGGCGAAGGAGTACGGCAGAACGTGCCGTCTGATCGGCGCGGGCATCGCAGTATGCCTCGTTGCCATTTATCTTTTCGGCGGAAGATGCTGTACAGCCTGTTTTTCGAAGAACAGCATATCATTGAAATCGGTGTCAGCATCATCCATGTCATTATCTTCGTCGTCATTTTCCAGATCTGTCAGGTTATTTACATGGGATGCCTGCGCGGTGCGGGAGATACGCTTTATACGGCAGTTGCATCCATGATCAGCGTTACATTTATTCGTACGATCGTTTCGTATCTCGGCGGTTACACGCTGGGGCTTGGCATCGTCGGAATCTGGTTCGGCGTGCTGGCGGATCAGATGTCACGGTTTATCTTTGCAACGATCCGATTCAAACAGGGAAAATGGGTGAAAATTAAGATTTAATCGAATCAAGCAGCGAAGCGGATTGCGAATATCCGCTTGACGTAACGATTCAGAGCCATGCGAAATGGTACTCTGAATCATTACCAATATAAAACTAAAACAGGAGGAAGCAAAACGATGTACAAATTTGACAGAGAAGCCTATGACAGGCGGATGGAGTGGTACCGCGACGCCCGTTTCGGCATGTTTATCCACTGGGGACTTTATGCCATCCCGGCACGCGGAGAATGGGTGCGGAGTACCGAGCAGATTCCAAAAGAAGATTACATGAAATATTTTGAGGAGTTCAATCCCGTTGATTTCGAGCCGCGGAAATGGGCAAAAGCGGCGAAAGAGGCCGGCATGAAATACATGGTTCTGACTGCCAAGCATCACGATGGATTCTGCCTCTTCGACAGCCAGTATACCGATTTCAAATCCACCAACACGAAATGCGGCCGCGACCTCGTTGCAGAGTACGTTGATGCCGTCCGCGCAGAAGGACTGAAGGTTGGTTTGTATTTCTCCCTGCTCGACTGGTTCCACGACGATTTTCCGCACTATGGCGACCGGAATCATCCGATGCGGAACAACCCGGCATATAAAAACGATGACCGCGATTTCGACCGCTACCTGACCTACATGCACAATCAGGTACGCGAGATCTGCACAAACTACGGAAAGCTCGATGTGCTGTGGTTTGACTTTTCCTACGATAGCTGCGCGGCGAAGCATGGAAAGCGACGGAGCTGATCAATATGGTGCGGAAGCTCCAGCCGGATGTCATCATCGACAACCGTCTCGAGGTGAGCGGAGAGGGCTACGGTTCTCTGGCGGCCGGAAATCCGACCTCGTACCACGCGACTTGTGAGCCCGGAGCAGATGATTCCGCCGAATGGCATCCAGGATGTAAATGGAAACGATATCGCCTGGGAATCCTGTGTTACGATGAACAATCACTGGGGCTATTGTGCCAACGACCACTTCTTCAAACCGGCACCGATGCTGATCAAAAAGCTGGTCGAGTGCGTATCGAAGGGTGGAAACCTGCTTTTGAACGTCGGCCCGGACGCCAGGGGAAATATCCCGGAGGAGTCGATCGAACGGCTGGCTGAGATTGGAAAGTGGATGAAGAAAAACGGAGAGAGCATTTACGGCTGCGGAAAAGCCGGTATTGAGAAACCGGACTTTGGCCGTGTGACGCGCCACGGAAATCATCTGTATTTTCATGTCTATGAAAATACCGTTGGGCCGCTGCCGCTGCCCGGCGTGAAAAAAGAAGAAATTCAGGCGATCCGCTACGTTGCAACCGGCGCGGAAATCCCGGTTTCCACAAGCTGGGTACACAGCGATTATCCGACCATGGCATTCGCTGATCTCGGCGAAGACCCGGTATTGCCGGATGGAGTCGATACAGTCATCGATGTGATTCTGAAAAAGTAGAGGGTAAAGCATCAGCCACAGTTTTCCGAAAGGGTTTCTGTGGCTGATTTTTTGCGTGGCAGGAAATTTCGTTGAAGTTTCCTGTCGCGTAAAATTGAATTTGATCCTGGAGCGTATCTGAAAAAGCATTTCCGCAAGCTGCAAGCCCCACTTTGCGGAAAAGTCTTACAAGTTCTTACAAAATTCTGTATTTTTCGCTCCGACGATTGACAGTTCTGACAGAAAAATGCATACTGAAAAAAACGCAAGATCACAGCCCGTGCTTCGAGATTTAACCGAATCAAGCAAGTAGCGAAGCGGATTGCGAATATCCGTCTGACTCCTTTTCCTGCGAGGGAAGGATAAGAGCTTTCGGAGTGAGAAAAGGGCAGTCTGTTTTTAGAAACGAAGCAAGAGAATGATAGCTTTGCTTTACAAAGAAAAAAGAGGGGGAATAAAACATGATTCGTCTGAACCACGTCAGTAAGATTTACGGAGACGGAAGCAAAAAAGCCGTCGACGATCTTTCCTGGGATATCGAAGATGGAAAGATCACCGGCTTCATCGGTCCTAACGGGGCCGGGAAAACGACAACATTAAAAATGATCACCGGCATCCTGGCACCGTCCGAGGGAACGATTGAAATCAATGGAAAAGATATCCAGAAGGATCCGCTCGAAGCCAAGCGCCAGTTCGGTTTTGTGCCCGACGACCCGGATGCGTTTCTTCGCGTCAGGGGAATTGAATATCTGAATTTTATGGCAGATATCTACGGTGTCGGAACGGAAGAGCGTCAGCGTTTTATCGAAGAAACCGCAAAACGCTTTGAGATGGAAGAGAACCTTTCGAGCCGTATCATGAGCTACTCGCATGGCATGCGTCAGAAAATCATGGTGATGGGCGCACTGATCCACAAGCCGCCGGTCTGGATTCTCGATGAGCCGCTGACCGGCCTTGACCCGCGCTCCGCGCACGAGCTCAAACAGATGATGCGTGAACACGCCGATGCCGGAAACGCCGTGCTGTTTTCCACCCATGTGCTGGAAGTAGCGGAAAAACTCTGCGACCGCATCGCCATCATCCATCACGGCCGCCAGGTATACCTGGTACCCTGGAAGAATTAAAAGCGGCTATCCGGATCAGACACTTGAAAATATCTTTCTGGAGATCACTGAACATGCGTAACTTATGGATTCTCACCCGTTTCCTTCTGAAAAGCGGACCAGGAAAAAGCAATCAGAAGAGCGGAAAAAAGAAAGCATTTTCGGACGGAGGACGTATCGTTGTATACCTTCTGCTTGGTGTCTGCCTCCTTCCCGTGTCGGTCTTACTGTTTCTTCTGGGATATTCCGGCTATACCTTCCTGCAGCCGCTCGGTCTGGAAACCTGCTGATCGAGTTCGTCTGTGCCATCGGCATGATGGTCATTTTCTTCTATGGCCTGCCGCTGTTTCTGAGCGAGTATTACATGGACTCTGACCTCGTAAAGCTTTTACCGCTGCCGTTTACCCCGGCGCAGATTGTTGGTGCGAAAGGCTTCTGCTGTCTGCTGAACGAATACTATCTTATTGTACTGCTGTTCTTTCCGTTTCTGTTAGGGTACGGGATCAGCGCCAAAATGGGCATTTTTTACTGGATCAATATGATCCTCGCCTGCCTTATTTTCCCGGTTGTGCCGCTCGTTTACGCCGCAGTTTTGACGATGCTCGTGATGCGTCTTTTCAAAAATATCCGAAACAAGGATTTCTTAAGCTACCTCGGATTCGCCGCATCCCTGATTTTTGCGATCGGCATCAACGTATTTTCGCGCAGTATCGGAAATTTTGAAATGCAGGATATTATGAACATGATGGAAAGCCAGAAGGGCACTCTGCGCGCCTTCCGGACCATTTTTCCGAACCTGCCCTGATGACCGGAAGCCTTGCAGATGCATCCTTTCTCAAAATGATACTCTACATCGCTACAACAGCCGTCATCCTTGCTGTCTTTTTCGCCCTCGCCTGGAAAATCTACCTCCCGGCTGTCCTCGGCATGAGCGAAACCACCAGCGAAAAACGCATTTTATCCAAAGAAGAAGTGACCCGAACCGTCAAAAGCAAAAATCCGGTCCGCACCTACGCGATGATTGAATGGAAAAAACTGTACCGCACACCGGCCTGGTTCATGAATTGTGTTCTGATGCCTCTCATCTGGCCGGTCTTCATGCTTGGTATTGCCCTCATTTCAATCATTTCCAGCCTTGGCATGGCTAAAACCACCGGCCTTTGGACCCGGCTTGCCGCCGATGGCACTATATTCCGCCTCCTGAAAGGGGAACTGCCCGTCGCAGTTGCCGTCCTTACCGCCGCCGGAATCGCCGTCATGATGTCCATGTTCTGCGTGATCTCCGCCACAGCGATGTCCCGAAAGGGCAGCGAATACATCTATATGAAATGCATTCCGATGAGCTATCACGACCAGATCCGTGCCATGCTGGTAAGCGGCATCCTGATCAGTCTCCTTGGCACCTTGCCGTATGCTCTGGTCTTCAACATGATTGCTGTCGTCTTCGGTCTGCACCCGGCGACCCTTCTTTACACCACGGCGATCACGGTTTTATTTACCCTGTTCGTCAACTATGAACAGCTCCTTTTTGACCTTGCATTTCCGAAATTAAACTGGGAAAACGAAACCGCCGCCATAAAATCCAACAACCGCTCCCTGATCTCCGTCCTCATCGACCTCACCGTCGGCGCAATCCTGATCGGAGCCGGCTACCTGCTGTACGGAAAACTTCACCTCAACATCCACATCACCACGAGCGTGATGATTCTGCTTACCGCAGTCCTGACCTTCGCCATGCGAACCGCCCTTTTTAAATGGGGCGTTCAAGTGATGGAACATCTGGAAAGCGCTTAACAGTTTCGAGACATAATAACAATATTAAAATGTGATAGAAAAGAGATTTCAGCCAATGTGCGGATCTCTTTTTTTTGCGCTCCTTTCCAATTTCGCTGCGTATTTTCTTTTATCGATTATGCTTCATTGTACTACTAAAAGACCTGTGTGGGAAATCCATTGCCGCCATTTCCCGAAAATTTTAAAAGACGGACAAAAAACAGAGGAGTTCTCTCTGCATTTTGTCCGTCTCTCTACAACGTATTTATTGGATTCTCCGTTTACGGAAATGATGAACTAATTCATCGCCTCACCCTTCAGCAGTCTGCTGATGTGCTTGTACAGAAGCATGGTTACCAGTGATACCACAACACCTTTGATGATATTAAACGGTACAACGGCAAACAGAACAAAGGTCGGAAGGCTTGTAATTGCTTTGTTGACTGCAGATCCCATTCCCACAAGGGCATCCATCGGCATTCCAAAGGCTGCTGCATAAGCCGGAAGCAGTACAAAAGCGTTCAGAAGACCGCCGGCTGCTGCCAGAAATACGGTTCCGACTGCCATACCGATCATGGCATTTTTCTTTGTTTTCTGTGTTTTGTAGATCCATGCGGCCGGCATAACATACGCGCAGCCGATCAGGAAGTTTGCTACCTCGCCAACACCTGCGGTGGTACTTCCTTTCATGACAAGGTTCAGCAGAATCTTAATCAACTCAATCGCAGCTCCGGCAAGAGGTCCCATTGCAAAGGCTCCGATCAGCACCGGAACTTCGCTTAAATCAATCTTGTAGAAACTCGGGGCAAACGGAAGCGGGATGTCAAAAAACATCAATACGACTGCGGCTGCGCCGAGCATTGCCACCTGTACCATGTAACGGGTTTTTCCGATTTGCGACATCTTTGATGTCTGTTTTGCTGTTGTCTGTGCATTCATAGCTGCATTTCTCCTTCTTTTCTGGAGATCTTGACCGGTTCTGCCGGAAGTAACGAGTCCAAATACGCTCCACGAATTTGAACTCGTTTTCGCGTCAGTCGCCAAGGTCTCGTGCAAGCACGGACTTTGGCTCGTTGCCCGCGAAAAAAAGTGCCCTGAATTCCTTTTCTTGAATTCAGGGCACCAAAAATATTTCCATGCAAATAAACTTTATTTCATCTTCTTTCATCCAGACTTTAACTGTTGGTCCCGGAGTTGCACCGGGTCAGCCGCTGTTTGATATCGCAGCGGGTCGCGGACTATACCGCCAGTAGGGAATCACACCCTGCCCTGAAGATCTCCGTATTTTGTTTTTACAGGAATATTTTATTCATATTCACACAATTTGTCAATACTTTTTTCAGACAATACGTTATCTGGTTAGTTTGCTACGCCCATCTGAATTTTTCCTGTGCTCTTATTTTTCAGCACACGCAGATAGCAGATCCGCATATCCCCCTTCAGGACAAGACGGATCTCAGATGCGCCGTCCGTCTGCGGTCTGTCTGCGAGGGAAATTTCGATATCCTCATACACCGGTTCACGGTACCGGTTGCGCTCTTTTGCTTCTTCCTCCGCATAGCGGTCCAGTTTCGGGGCGCTGCGGAACTCACAGGTTCTTGTGTCACCGGTAAAGCTTCCCATCGAAACACCGTCCACAAAGGCTTCCACACTGCCGCCGCGTTCGCTCTTCACATGAAGCGCCAGAACAGCAGCATCGGAAAGATCACAGTCACGGTAAACGAGAACGCCTTCTTTCGTCTCATCCTGCACGCGGACTGCCTTGAAGTTGAAATGACCTTCCGTCAGATACATGTTTTCGTAATCATCATAGTGGTCTGCCGCGGTAAATGCACTCAGATCGCGCACTCCCCTCTTTCCGCCCGGAATAAAGATTTCTGCGGAAACGGCTTTATTCTTGCAGGATGCGCCCGCATAGATTTCATACGTTCCTCTTCTACCATCAGTCTGCGGCTGATGACATCGTAGAAGCGAAGCTCCTCCACCGGGATTTCCAGTGCGACGTGTCTCGTCTCGCCCGGGGCAATGTTTTTCACACGGACAAAATCAAGCAGCTGGCAGATTGGTTTCTTCACGCAGGATTCCAGAGCGGAACCGTAGATCTGGACAACCTCGTCGCTTGCGGTATCGCCCGTATTTCTCACATCGAGGGAGATCTGCAGCAAACGGTCGTCTTTTAAGGAAACCTTATAGTCTCATACGCAAATGTGGTATACGTCAGGCCATAGCCGAATGGATACAATACATTCCCATCAAAATAGCGGTACGTTCTTTTTCCTTTGATGATGTCGTAATCGTCAATGTCCGGCAACTGGTCGATGCTCTCATACCAGGTCATATTCAGGCGGCCGGCCGGTGCATAGGTTCCAAGCACGGCTTCTGCCATTGCGCTTCCCATATCCTGGCTTCCCGTTGCAGACATGATGATCGCCGGCAGTTTTTCCATCGCTTTCTGAAGTGTGTACGGATAATTCGTAAACAGCACCAGAACGGTATTCGGATTGACCTCTGCGATCCGGTCAAGCAGCATCTCCTGCTCCTCTGGCAGCTCCAGCGTATTGCGGTCGATCTCCTCTTTCGCATTGATCACGGAGTTACAGCCGAGCGCAAGTAAAACCTGCTTTTTGCCCCGGACTGCAGCAACTGCTTTTTCAATTCCGTTTTCGACAACCTCCATCGTAATCGGAGTTCCCTCCGTCTGCTCGAAGGAGAAAAATCCCTCCGCATCTCTATAAACCGGGTAATGGAAACGGTTGGTCAGCACAACGCTACCATCCTCCTGCGGCTCCACGTGGAAAATCTCCATCACAAACCAGTCAAAAGCCTCCTCCTGGTCTGCCGCAATCTGTCCCATTTTCGGCTTTTCTCCCTGCGATTTTGAGAGTCTTGCGCCGAGGTATTTTCCGGTACGGACACTCTTGAACGTATAGCTTCCCTCACCCCAGTATTCCTTGATAAACACATCCGGCTCATCTGCATCTGAAGTGTTCCGTCTTCTGCTACGGCAAGACCTTTTCCATCACAGCGGAAAACAACGCGATCCAGACCATCCGCAAATGTAATGCTCTCCTTTTTCAGCGCTTCCATCCCCTGCAGGAAGGTTGTGCGGTATGGTGCCCTTCCACCGTACCAGTCCTGATACCATGCATCACCAAGCGGTCCGACAATGGCAATATCTTCTGCTTTCAGAGCTTTGTCAAGTGGCAGCGCTCCATTCTCATTTTTCAGAAGTACAATTGATTCACGGCTCAGCTCTTTACAGATTTCACGTGCCTTCGGGGAATCGATATCGTCCTCGGTCACACGGTCATATGGATTCAGGTTTTCCCGATCATAAACACCGAGACGAAGCTTCGTCTCCATCATACAGCGAATGGAGCGGTCCATATCCTCTTCTTTCAGAATACCAAGCTCATATGCCTCGCGTGCTGCCTGCTCTACCATACGCGGATCATCAGACATGGCATCCACACCGGCTTTCAGTGCCGTTGCGATCGTCTCCGCATGCTGTCCGAAATAGTGATGCAGCGTCACGACAAGTCCCATCGCACCGCCGTCACTGACAACGTGACGGAGGCCGTACTGTTTTTCAGAATATCAGTTACTTCCGGATTCAGAATACCGATCGTTCCGTTGATCTTGTTATATGCCGTCATAATGCCCTCTGCGCCGCCATCCTCAATACATCTGCGGAATGGCTCCAGATACAGCTCATATTTGTTTCTCGGGTCAATGGAAGAATTTTTCCATCCGCGGCCGACCTCCGTATTGTTTCCATAGAAATGCTTCAAGGTCGCTGCGCAGCGCAGATACTTCGGATCATCGCCCTGCATTCCCCGGATATAAGCGCTGGCCATTTTTCCGGTCAGCACAGGATCCTCTCCGTAGCCTTCCTCGTTTCTTCCCCATCTCGGATCGCGCTCAAGATCAACGGTCGGTGCCCATCTGCTGAGTCCATGTCCCTGGTGGCGGTGCCATACAACGCGCGCCTCGGTTCCCGTTACTTCACCGGCCTGTCGGATCAGCTCCGGGTCCCAGGATGCACTCATACCGATCGCTGTGGGAAGATGTTGTCACATCCGGTTTTCCAAGACCATTCTGATCGTTTCTTCCCTCAACGCCGTGTGCTGCCTCACCGCCTACAGAGACTCCCGGAATGCCAAGCGCGGCAGATCCGGGGAAGAGCTGGCGAGGTATCCCAGTTTTTCTTCGACCGTCATTTCTTTTAACAGCCAGTCGATTCTTTCCTGATCCGTCAGTGATGCATCCCAGAACGGTGTGTTTTTGTTTACCTGAAACTCCTTCTTTTCTGTCATTTTTCAAAAACCTCCCTATGATTTTGTCTCATGAAATTGTTTGCAGATTTTCCATATACTGTTATCTTTTTACAATGTTTCACATTTCCCATTACTGTCGCTGTATTTAAAAACATGGCCTGACATTTAATAATATCAGACCATGTTTTTGTGCCGCCTTCCGTTCAACGGCAAAACCTTATGTTTTTGCTTTACTTACTCTACATCAACAAGTTTGGTAGCAAGGAACTCTGTCATAGCTTCTTCTGCATCTGCCAGACCATTGTCTGTCAGCTCCTGTACCATGCTCTTCCAGTTTCCATCAAACTCATCTTCGGTACCAGTTACGCATTTAACAAGTCCCGGCCAAGCAATTTCGTCCAGAATTGTCTGTTTCTCAGCAAGTTCCTGTGGCTGCTGATATGCCCACAGTGCAGAGTATGGAAGAAGATCGAACTCTTCCGGCTGTGCAAACATGTCGGTCAGCATCTCAAATCCCATCGCTTCGCATCCTTCTTTTTCTGCTGTATTGTAGTTTGCAATAACAGACTCTTTGGTAGTTGGAGTGTATGGGAATCCGTCTTCAGAGTAGGAACCTGTTCCGTAGATCGGGAATCCAGTGTAGTTGTCAATACCGGTATTCTTTGCATAATCCGGATCAGACTGAGCTTTTGCAACTTCTTCATCGGTACGATATGGCTGTCCGTTATCATCGAGGAAGTAGTTCTCGCCTTCAATACCCCAGTGATACAGGATCTGTCCTTCATCGGAGCACAGATAGTCAAGGAATTTGATGGCACGAACCGGATCTTCACAGCTCTTGGTAATTCCAATACCCCAGCCAACGGTAGTTCCCTGATACAGAAGGGCTTTTTCTACCTGATCTTCTCTTAAGGTTACAGGAAGTCCAACATAAGTCTGATCTACTTTTCCATCTGCTACCAGAGTAGCTTCGCACTGGCTGTAATGCCACTCAGCATCGGTGATGGCAACAACACGGCCGCTGGCAACTTTTGCAATATAGTCATCATCTGTCTGCGTTGCAAAGTTCGGATCCAGGATACCTTCGTTGTACATACGGCACAGCCATTTGAAGTATTCTTTCTCTTCATCTGTTACATGTTTGTAATGTACGTTGTACTCGTCGTCAATGATCCACTGTCCATTATCCGGGGATGCATCAGCGATCAGTCCTGCCGGGTTTCCAAGGGTAATCATCCAGTGCCAGTCAGAAGCACTCATGGTGATACCGATCATATCCAGACCATCTTCTGTTTTTGGATGTGCTGCAAGATAGCTCTTGATCATTTTTTCATACTCATCCAGTGTCTTCGGATATTTATAATCGTTCTCTTTTAATGCAGCCCACTGAATCTGGCAGCTTCCGCCTGTTGTCAGGGTTTTCTGGTTTACACCTGCGTAGGAAAGCTGATAGATTCCAGGATCATCCTGGCTCCATTTCAGTTTTTCCATCTCTGCTCCGTACATTTTTTTGATGTTTGGACCATATTTTTCAATCAGGTCTGTCATATCAATCAGCGCGCCTGCCTGATACAAATCTGTTGCTGAGCCTTTTGCATAAATCATGTCCGGATACTCATCATTTGCGATCATCAGCGCAACATCTTCTTTTGCATCACCCTGGGATGCTACCGGATAGGAAACATCAAGTGTAACGCCTGTTGCCTCTGTGATTGCTTTTGCTACCGGGTTATCCCAGTTGCCGTTTTTACCATCAGCGTTAAAATACTCAAAGGTAATCGGAGATTTGTCATCTGCTGTCTCGCCTGAAGAACTTGCCTCTGCCGCTGATCCAGTCTCTGTGCTGGACCCTCCCTTGCTGCTGCCACTGTCGGAACCGCATCCTGCGAGCATTCCGGCCACCATAGCAGATACTAACATGAGTGATACTACTTTTCTTTTCATAAAAGCCCTCCTTAAAATGGTTTATGTCATCCTGCACTCTTTCTTTCGCCTGGCAGGAATAAACATCATCTTTTTCTAAAAATTTTTTAATACTGTTTTTTATCAGTCTTTAACAGAACCAAGTGTCATACCGCCGATAAAGTATTTCTGAAGGAACGGATATACAATAACGATCGGCACAGTTGCTACAATCGTTACGGCCATACGTACGGACATTGGTGTTACGGCCGTCTGTACATTGGTTCCTGCATGAACGTCCATTTTCATGGTCGCCTGGTTCATAATCTCATACAGTTTGTACTGCAGAGTCGGGAGTTTTTTCGCATACAGGTAAGTATCCATGAAGGAGTTCCACTGTCCTACTGCATAGTACAGACCTACGGTTGCGATAACCGGTTTACAAAGCGGCATAACGACTTTATACCAGATCTGAAAATCGTTTGCTCCGTCGAGCTTTGCTGCCTCCTGCAGAGCCATCGGCAGTCCGTCGATATAAGAGCGAACCAGAATCATATTATAAACCCACATCAGACCAGGCAGAATGTATACCATGAAGTTATTGCCCAGCTTTAAGGTACGGATAATCAGAAGATATTCCGGAATCATACCGCCACTGACATACATGGTAATAACGAACAGAAGCTGGAATGGTTTGCGGAGTACGAAGTCTCTGCGGCTTAATGTGTAAGCAACCATCGAGGTACATACAATACCTACGATTGTTCCGATGATGGTTCTTGTTACAGAAATCACAGCCGCATTGCAATGCCGCCGTCTTTAAATACATATTTATAGTTGCTTAATGTAACTTCTCGGAATGATGAAGTTTACATTCTTAATGGTATCCGTAGAATCGTTGAACGAAATCGCCAGTACGTTCAGGAACGGATAAATGGTGATGATGACGAGGAATACGAAGATTACCGCCAGTACGTAGTCAAATTTTTTTGCTTTCTTGTTCATATTCGCGTCCTCCTACATAAGTTTATCTTCGCCTACCAGACCGGCAATCTTATTGGCGATCAGCAGCAGGGTAACGCTGACTGCAGACTGGAATACACCGATTGCGGTACCAAGACCGTAGTTGCTGTTTCCGATACCTCTCTTATAAGAGAACCAGGAAAGTACCATCGTGTGATCCTCAACCAGCGGGTTACTAAGAAGCATCTGACGCTCCATACCTACGTTCAGGGCGCCACCGATACTCATAATCAGCAGTACGATGATGGTCGGTCGGATACCCGGCAGAGTGATGTGCCAGATCTTCTGCAGACGGCTTGCACCGTCCATATCAGCGGCCTCGTAAAGACCAGGATCAATACCTGCCATGGCGGACAGATAAATAATTGCGTTCCAGCCAACCTCTTTCCAGCAGTTAATCAGGATAATGGTTACCCAGATAAGCGGTGAGTTGGAACTCATCAGGTGCAGGTTCTTGCCGAAGATACTGTCAACAACACCGCCGTCGTTGAAAATATTCTTTGCAATACTTGCAATAATAACCCAGGATACAAAGTGCGGCAGATAAGAAATGGTCTGCGTTACTTTTTTGAACTTCATAAAGAACATCTCGTTCAGAAGAACCGCAAATGCGATTGCTGCGATCGTTCCAACCGCGATGTCAAGGAAGCTTACTCCCAATGTGTTGATTAATGTCTGTGTGAACAGACGGTCTTTGAATGCATCTGTAAAATTTTGAAATCCAACCCAGGTTCTCTCCCAGATCGGAAGTGCAAATGTCGCAGGTTTTACCTCCTGAAATGCCATGGTCCATCCCCACAGCGGAATGTACTTGAAGATAATCAGCCAGATTACAAATGGTACTGACATCACAAGCAGCCAACGCTGTTTCCACAAGATTGCAGGGGTAATTTTCTCTCCTTTTTTCTTTTTCATTTTTTCCTTCGCCATACTCCCCATCCTTTCCGTTGTTTTGTGCGTTTTTATTACGCATTTTCTTTGATTATTTGTGATATTTACATCATATCAAATAAAATCCCCGTTTGATATTGTGTATTTTGTCCACTTATATTGACTTTTTTTATCTTTTTCCACATTTTCAGTTGCTATGGCAGGCATTTTTACTAATTTATATGCGTTTGTTTTTATTTTTTACACCAGCTTACAATTCTACCAATCAGTGTTTTTTTTGTAAAAAAAGCAGGAAAACGTAATGGGGGATTACATTTTAAGAAAAATGTCAGTTTTTTATCCAAATAATCTCCGTTTTCTCTGCTATGATAAACACCATAGAACCAAGAGGGGAAAAACGAGATGAGCCAATACAACATATTAGTCGTAGACGACGACCGGGAAATCGTAAGATCTCTCGGCAAACTATTAGAACTGGAAGGCTACAGGGTAAAAAAAGCCTACAACGCATGGAGCACTCGACATCCTCATGACCGAACAGATCCATCTGATCCTGCTCGATGTCATGATGCCCAAAATGAACGGCCTTTCCGCCCTGATGAAAATAAGAGAAAAAAACAACATCCCGATTATCATGCTTTCCGCGAAAACCGAAGAGAGCGATAAAGTCATCGGACTTTCGATGGGCGCCGATGATTACGTGACAAAGCCGTATAATACCGCCGAACTCATGGCCCGTGTTAAATCCCAGCTCCGCCGTTACTTCTCCTTAGGCGCCGCAAACGGAACCACACAAAGCCAGGATATCCTGAAAAACGGCGGTCTGCTGCTGAACCGAAACACCAAAGAACTCCTGGTGGACGGTGAACCTGTTCGCCTGACCGCAACCGAGTACAAAATTATGGAGCTTCTGATGGAGCATCCCGGCTATGTATTCTCAGCCGAAGAAATCTACAGCCAGGTCTGGCAGGAGGATGCTTACAGCGTAGAAAATACCGTCATGGTTCATATCCGGCGCATTCGTGAGAAAATCGAAATTACGCCGAAAAATCCAAAATATTTAAAGGTGGTGTGGGGAATTGGATACAAAATTGAAAAAATTAACGGAGACTGAAAAACGCATCCTGCTGTGGATGCTTCTCGATCTTTCTATGGTACTGATTTTGTGCGGAAAGCTTCTGCGGAAATGGGCCAGTGAATTCGAATGGGGAATGTGGCGCAACATTGAATGGGGTATCGGCATTGGAGTGACGGTAGTCGGCGTTTTGGGCATAGCCGCAGCCTTGTATCTGGTATGGAAATTCCGAAAAAATACCGGGAACTCGAAAATGACTGCTTTTGCCGGCAGTGAACCGGAAAAAGCGGGAAAAACAGCAAAAAGCAGCGAAGGGGCAGCCGCAGATAAGTCCGAGACAGATGAAATAGAAAAATCCCGGCAGATGCAGTTTGAGGCAAGAGCCGCTGCGGAAGCAGAGAAAGAGCAGCTGTTTCTGAAAAATCCGAAAAGGTGCCAAATGAGCTTCTGGTTCTTGTCGGAGGATTTGCTTTTTTCGGATGGCTTCAGCGCTCCGGCACAGCTATGCCAGATACCGCATTGTTGCCGAATGGGGTACTGTAATAGAGTGTGTGCAGACAGGTCTTCTGTTTTTTGGAATCTGTGGCGTTTTCCTTCTCAGTGCCGGCATTCTTGTCTGTCGCTATGAAAAGAAACAACTGAGAGAAATGTCCTTTTTTTGCAGAGAAAGGAAGCGTTACAGAGATCGGACCAGCCTGGAACGGCAGCTTGCCGGTCAGAGTAAATGGCCGTTCCGTGTGGCACTGATTGCGGAACTTCTAATCGTGATTACCATGATCACCGGACTGATAAACGGAATGGATGGCGAGGTACTGTTTGTCATTCTTCTTGGGCTGACCACGCTGATTTTAATTCTGTTTGCCTGGAAAACATACCGCAGTCGCCTGAACCGGGAGATGGGTCTTTTGATGGAACAGATCCATACGATGGCAGAAGGCAGCATGGAAAGCCGGATCCATGAAATATCCGAAAAATCTCTGCTGTATCCGGCATTTGCAGAGCTGGAAAATATTGAGAGCGCTATGCAGAAGAGCGTAGAAAAACAGATGCAGGCGGAGCGTCTCAAAATTGACCTGATTACCAATGTATCGCACGATCTGAAAACACCGCTCACCTCGATGGTCGGCTATACGGATCTTCTGAAAAAAGAGGATCTGACACCGGCGGCACAGGATTACGTCGAAGTGATTTCTGTGAAACAGGAACAGCTAAAGGAGATGATCCAAAGCCTCTTCGAGCTCTCCAAATCGACAAGCGGAACCGAAAAATTCCAGATGGAAAAAATGGATATGAAACGGTTGATCGAGCAGACCCTCGCCGATATGGACGATGCGATTGCGCAGAGCAATCTGTCGTTTCGCACGGCGCTCGGAGATGAGCCGCTTCCGTTCCTTGGGGATAATGGGAAAATGTACCGCGTGATACAGAATCTCGTGGAAAATATCCTGAAATACAGCCTTTGCGGAACGAGAGTTTACATTGACGCAGGGAAGGAAAACGGGGAGATTTTCGTGACGATGAAAACATTTCCGCCTATGAGATGAATTTTGAAGCGGAGGAAATGATGGAACGCTTTGTGCGCGGCGACGAATCACGGACGAGCGAGGGGCACGGCCTTGGCCTTGCGATTGCATCAAGCTACACGGCCAACATGGGCGGCCGCATGGAGCTTGCGGCAGACGGCGATCTGTTTAAAGTCATCCTGCGTTTCCCGGAGGCAGGCGAGGATTCTGCAGCGGGAGAAACAGCCACAAAAACCTGACTTGCATAAGAATGAGACAGAAGCGGGATTGCAGCAGGAAGGATCTGCAGAAGGATTCTGAGAGAGTATGTAATCCCCAGGAGGAAAAAAATGGAGACAATCAGTATTATCATACCATGCTACAACGAAGAGGAAGCAATTCCGGTTTACTACGAGACGATGGTACGTCAGATGAATGAGATGGAAGAACAGCAGAAGGTTCAGTTCGAGCTGATCTTTGTTGACGACGGCTCGAAGGATCACAGTCTGTTTGAGATGCGCCGGCTTGCGCAGAAGGATATGCGCTGCCGTTACCTCTCGTTTTCGAGAAATTTCGGAAAAGAGGCAGCCATGTACGCCGGACTGCAGGCGGCTAAAGGTGATTACGTAACGGTGATGGATGTCGACCTTCAGGATCCGCCGTTCCTTCTTCCGAAAATGTACGCGATGCTGCAGAGCGGTACCTGTGACTGTGTGGCGGCACGCCGGAGCTCGCGGGAGGGCGAGGGAAAAATCAAATCCTTCTTATCAAATGCCTTCTACAGTGTGATAAACCGCCTTTCCAAAACAGAGATCGTAAGCGGTGCAAGGGACTACCGCCTGATGAGCCGCAAAATGGTGGATGCCGTGCTGGAAATGAGTGAGTACAACCGCTTTTCCAAAGGAATTTTCGGATGGGTCGGCTTTCACACAGAATGGCTGGAATTTGAGCATGAGGATCGCTGCGCCGGAACATCAAAGTGGCCACTTCGAAAGCTCCTTGCGTACTCAATCGACGGCATCACAGGTTTTTCCGTAGCCCCGCTGTCACTCGCATCCGTCATGGGCGTGCTTTTTTTCCTGATTTCTATGATTCTGATCGTGTTCATTATCGTAAGAACGTTGCTGTTCGGCGATCCCGTTGCGGGCTGGCCGTCGATGGCATGCATCCTTTTTCTGGTGAGCGGTGTACAGCTTTTCTGCACGGGCATTGTAGGCATTTATCTTTCCAAGACATATCTTGAAACAAAGCACCGTCCGATCTATCTTTTAAAGGAGACGAGTGAAGAGACGGTCAAGATGCACAGTGTGCAGCCGGTGAAAAAGCAGGAGAGTGCTGCAAAGAGAAGAAAAGATGCCCATACGGCAGAAAAGAAAAATGTGTATTTTCCAGAGTATGCCGACAAACGCCATGCTTCTGAAAGAGGAGAAATCCGGGCATGAAAAAGGAAATCTTAAAGGAAATAAGAGAGCCGGGGAAATCACGGAAAAAGAAAGGTCAGCCGAAAGGACGGCGGAACGGCTTTTTGGAAGGTCTTACCGGAAAGGATTTTACGGCGGCTGGTCTGTTTTTCTTTTCTTTGCTTTTGTGCCGGCTGTTCGTCCTGCAATACGGCGTATTCGGCTCCTCGATTGACTGGATCAGCCAGCACAGCACCCTTGCCGATTACTTCCGAAAGCGGTTTTACGCGACCGGAAACCTCTTCCCGGATTTCGCATGGAATCTGGGAGGAGGTCAGAATATTTACCGTTTTGCCTACTACGGACTGCTGAGTCCGACCGTGCTGTTATCCTACCTTTTCCCGTTCATCCCGATGGACTGTGGGTGATGGGTTCCTCCGCGCTGCTGTATGCGGCGGATGCAGTGCTTTTTTATCGATGGATCAGCAAAAAGGGTCTGCATTACGGCAACTGTCTTTTTACATCACTTTTCTTTACGTGTTCTACCGCACTTCTGTATCATTCCTATAATCAGCTTATGTTTGTCAATTATATGCCGTTTCTGCTGCTGGCTCTGCTGGGCGTGGATCGCCATTTTCAGAAGAGAAAGAGCGGTCTTCTGATTCTTTCCGTTCTTGGGATGATTCTGACCAGCTTTTATTTTTCGGTCGGCGGGCTGCTTGCGCTCACGGCGTATGCGGTGACGGAGTATTTGAAATGCGGTACAGAAAATGCTGCGTATGAAGCGGAACAGGAGAATCGAAAAGTGTCGCGGAATCAAAAGGCCGGGGCAGAGAAAAAGCAGAGGGCAGGTGAAAAATCTGCCGGAACGGGTGAAACCTTGGTGGGTTTGCGGAGCTTTTTTGGCGCAGCAATCCGCTTTGCGCTTCCGGTCCTCGCAGGAATCCTTCTTTCCGGTATTCTGCTGATCCCATCGGCTGCCGCCTTGTTCGGCGCAGCGGCGAGGGCGGACGCGGCACCGCAGCGGGCGGCATCGCAGGACTTTTTACCGATCCGGCGATGTGGAAACCGCAGTTTCTGATCCTGCGTCTCTGCTACACGCCGTACGGCATTGGCCTCTCCGCATTTGCGGGGGTGGCGCTTTTGGGCAGAGTGATCGGAAAGAGCCGGTTGCGTGAGAAACTGTTGTCCTTCCTTTTGCTGGTATTCTTTTGTATTCCCCTGTTCGGCTATCTGCTGAACGGCGGCCTGTACAGCAAAGATAAGTATTCATCCCGTTTCTTCCGGTCCTCTGTGCAGAAGTCGGGCTTTATGTGGAAAACCAGCTTGTCCGGAAGCGGGAGTGTGGAAAAAATCGAAGCACCGGGAATTTTAAGCGCAAAGTCATGACAGAGCTGCGAGAATTGCTTCCGTACCTCATAGTTCTGATTCTGATGTGGAATGCAAAGCAAGAGACATACTTTGAACCATACTGGCATCTCGGCATACTGGATGTGATTTGTGTGACTGCGTGCTATCTGGCATGGCGGTGGTTCCGGCAAAAAAACGGCTGCGGGGCAGAGAGCTTCCGTTTCTGCCGCTCGTCTTTAGTGCTGTGATTCTTGCATTTGCCGGAAAAGCAATCAATCAGGAAAAGCATGTGATGATCCCGCGTAAAACGTATGAAGCTCTGACGGACAGCAAGATTGCAGCGGCAATCCGCGAGATCCGTGCGGAGGATCCCGGCTGGTACCGTATGGAGCAGTATGGAGACGGCGGACAGAACCTTGCGAACGTCAACCGGATATGGGATATTGGACAGAATGTTTCGACGATTTATTCCTCGGCATACAATGCAGAATATAAGAAATTCCGGGACGAGACGTATGGGATTAATGAAGCCTTCCGCAACCGCATGATGCAGACGGTTTCCGATGATCCGCTGTTCTGGCAGTTCATGGGAGTGAAATATATTCTGGCAGAAACACGGCCGGAGGGGTATGAACTGTACCGGGATTACGGGGACTTTCAGGTTTATCGTGCCATATCCGCAGCGCCGGTTGCCCACGTGACAGACCAGGTGGTTTCCGAGACGGAATACAAATCATTACCTTATCCGCAGAACCAGGAAATACTGGAGACGGCAGCCGTGATCCCGGATCAGGAAATGCGGAAGACAACAGCGGCAATCCCGGATCAGGAAAAATCGGCGAAATCTGTGGATAATTTCAGAGCCGCTGCAGATTCAGATACAAAGAATGGTTCTGTAGGACCCTGTTTCACAGTTGTTTTCAGAAAGTAAACCTTGAAATTCCAGAGACCGATCAGGAAGATCTGCGCATTCAGAAGACAGCGGACGGATATGAGATTGAGACGAAAAAATCCGTGACCGTCTCAGCAACGCTGCCGGGTGCCGCAGAGGGAGCAACGCTGCTCGCCGTTTCTTTCGAGGTGGAGAATCAGAAAGCGAGTCATGATATGTTTATCCGCATCAACGGCCAGACCAACCGCCTGACCGGCATCAACCATACGTATGCCAATGGGAATACACAGTTTAACTATCTTGTAACGATGAAAGAAGATGGAACCGTATTCATTCGGATGGGAAAAGGCCATTATATCCTGAAAAATTTTGAGACATGGACTGGTATGGCACAGCCGTTGGAAAAAACGGAGCAGCTGTACAGTCAGGCGGTTACCCTGATTGGCGGAACAACAGCAACATACGGCGGCGACGGCATCACAGGCGTGGTTTCCGCGGAAAGAGACGGATACCTCATCACCAGCATTCCATACGATGAAAATTTTGTGCTGAAAGTAGATGGGAAAGAAACAATGCTGTTCCGCGCAAACACGGCATTTCTCGGCGCAAAAATCCCATCAGGCGAGCACAAAATTGTTCTTGTGTACCATGCGCCCGGACGGGCGGCTGGCAGTTGGTGCAGCCTGATGGGAGGAATGCTGGCACTCATCCTTGTGATCTGTGAAAAAAAGAAACAGCAAAACGGCAGCGAACGGGCAGGAGAGAGCAAAATGTTGCAAAAACAGCGGAAATATTATATCATCAGAGTGTAAAAATAGTTGTAGTGACGCTTGGTGGAATGGAGCATATCTTTACAGCCGCAGGAAGAACTGGCAGCGTTTGCCCGTTTTGGAAACGCCGTTGCAAGCCTTTGTGTGGAGAAAAAAGGTGCTAGAGCGTGTCTGAAAAATCATTTCCGCAATCTGCAAGCCCCACTTTGCGGTATATTTTACCCTCATTCGGTTGCCGTAGCCCGCTACGCCGCCTTATTCGGATAAAATCTCCCACGAACTGGGACTCGCAGTTCACGAAAAGCCTTTTTCAGACACGCTCTATTCCGGCCATGCCGGATCTGGCACAGGTAGAAAAAAGACTGGGGGATAAGAAATGGAATTAAGAGAGCAGTTAAATGGAATCCAGCATGTCGGTATTCGACCAACGATATTGAGATGACGATTGCGTTTTATGAAAAGCTGGATTTGAAATTGCATTCCGCACCGTAAATGAGGCGGCGGATGAGAAAGTGGCATTCTTAAAGCTTGGAACACTTGTGATCGAAACGTACGAAAACAAAGCTGCAGCACTGAAACCCGGAGCAATCGACCATGTGGCGATTGACGTAAAGAATATTGAAAAGGTTCACGAAATGATTACCGGGGCCGGTCTGAATACGACGCAGGATGAAGTACATTTCCTTCCGTTCTGGGAAAATGGCGTCCGTTTCTTCACGATCGAAGGACCAAATAAAGAAAAAGTGGAATTCAGCCAGTATTTGTAACGATTCCAAGCCATGCGAAATGGAAGAAAAATCGCGAATCATGCTTGCATGAATATCCGTTTGACCAGCAAAGCCTCTGCCGGGAAGCAAAATTTTTGCCCGGCAGAGGCTTTTTTACTTACTCTGAAACAAATACTACCGGATAGTCAAAAAAGCGCAAATTATCCCTATAGAGTAAAGGAGATGCAAAATTTATCTGCAGTTACAAAAACGGGGTGGAGTTTTTATGGAAACAGGGCAGGAAATCATTGTGCTTTCTGCACGTGAGTGGTAAAATAGAATAGATAATATATAATCTGTTTTGAATAAAAACAGGATATTTTAGATAACATATAATCTGTAACAAGAAGGGGAAAAAATGGAACAATTTATATGGGAAACTCCGGAAGAACTGGATCAAAAACTTGCGCAGCGAGTGAGAAAAATCAGAAAGAGACGTTCAATTACGCAGGAAAAATTAGCATCTATAAGCGGAGTGAGTTACGGCTCAATCAAAAGATTCGAAACGACAGGACAAATTTCCCTGTTATCTTTAACGAAAATTGCAATCGCACTGGATCTTGCAGATGAGCTCAGAAATATTTTCACGCAGGTACCGTATAAAGATATTCAGGAGGTTATCAATGAAACAAGATAAAGTACTGCAGGTGTGTTATGAGGATCAAACGGTGGGAACATTAGCTATGACGGCAGACCACAAAGTGGCATTTCAGTACAGTGATGAATGGCTGGAAACCGGATTTTCGATCAACCCATTTTCATTGCCTTTGCAAAAACAGGTATTTGTTCCAGTTAAGGATCATTTTGAAGGATTATTTGGGGTTTTTGCGGACAGTCTTCCAGATCATTGGGGCAGATTACTGTTGGATCGCCTGTTACGGGCACATAAACAAAATCCGGATGAACTGACCGTACTGGATCGTCTGGCGATTGTGGGCACATCGGGGATGGGAGCGTTGACATATCACCCGGAAAAGAATTTTCCAGAGGAGCAGAGCAGTGCAGATCTGGACAAACTGGCGGAAGAGTGTCAAAAGATACTGAATACAGAGTATTCGGATAAACTGGACGAATTGTATCTGCTGGGAGGTACCAGCGGCGGAGCAAGACCTAAAATCATGACAACCATTGATAATGAAGAATGGATTATCAATTTCCAGCGCATGTGGACGGAAAAGATGCAGGAAAAATGGAATATGACTATTCCTGCTGTGCCAAGCTGCGGAATTATGATGAGTGAAACGAGATTGTTTCCATCAGAAAAATGTAAAGGATATTTTGGAACTAAAAGGTTTGACAGGAGAAACTGTTTGAAAGGGAAAAAGAAAGTGCACATGTTGACGACAGCTGCAATTCTGGAATTGGATTTTGAGCAGCCAAGTCTGGACTATCATGGATTAATGAAACTGACAAAAATCATGACACGCAATTGCGATGAAGATGTTGAAAATATGTTCCGCCGAATGTGTTTCAATGTTTTTGCACATAACAGAGATGATCATTCGAAGAACTTCACGTATTTGTACGAAGCAGACGAAGATAAATGGCATTTAAGTCCGGCATATGATCTTACTTACAGTAATACGTATTATGGCGAACATACTACGTCAGTAGATGGAAATGGAAGAAATCCAGGCAGAAAAGAGTTACTGGCGGTAGGAACTGGTGCAGGGATGAAAAAGACAAGGTGTGAAGAGATCATAGACGAAATTGAGAAAAAAGTAAAGGAAATGTTGGAAGAATATCTTTTGGGTAAGTGATTCTCTTTGCATTCAAAAAATTTTAAACAGCAAGTTATTAACAGTTAAATAAAAAAGAGTTGCCAGACAAATGAACACTATAAGTACCTTGCTACGAGTTTTATTTTCGTAGCAAAGTACAAGATAGTACAGAGATAAAAATATGTCTCATTTGTCGTTTAACTCTTTACATTGCGCTTTTATTTCTTCTATCGAATCCTTCAATAACTTTAATCTGGCAGGCTACTTTCTAAACAAAGTCGTCCCCATCCCACCCGCCGGTTCGGGTATTCGCTCTCGGATGCGATGGGTTTTGCACCTGCAATGAGATAAGCTTTCAGTTTTTCGCCATATAAAAACGGGTCATTTCCGCGCAGAATGCCCCATTCCATCATAAGCGCGGCGCTTCCCGATACAAAAGGCGTGGCAAACGAGGTGCCGGTGAAGGAAGCATAGCGCCGCCGGAACGGGGAGCTTGGATATTGACACCCGGGGCGGCGAGATCAGGTTTAATTTCGTGGAGAATACGGGTATAGCCGCGGCCGGAGAAGCTGGCATAGGAGGAAAGGCGGGGATCGTAGGCACCGACCGTGATGGCGGAGCGGGCGGTGGAAGGGATGGTGAGTGTGGTGTCGGCAGCGGGAGAGAAGAAGCGGGTCTGTGGACCGATGGCATTTCCGCCGGGAAGCCAGAGGTCAAAGGAACCGGAGATCAGGCGGCCGGGGGTGAGACGCAAGGTCCAGATGCCGTTTTCGACGGACAGATGGTTTCCTGCGCCCTGAAAGGTCAGGTAAATTTCCTGCGCCTGGCTGTAGGGGGATGCATGCCATAAAACAGGAGAAGTTCCGTCGGACCAAGCGTCAGACGCGCCGTGCCGAGGACAGGAGAGAGCGTGCCGGAGCGGATGCCGCCGGGGGAAATCAGTTCGATCGAGATTTCATCCCCATAAACCTTCCAGATCTGGAGACTGAACGAGGATTCATAAGCACCGACCTGAAATTCAACGGAGACAGCGCGGTCAGCCGTTGCCGAGACCGCAGACGTCGCAGCCGGATCAGATGTCGCACGGACTGTTTGCGTCTGACCGGACGACTTGCGATCCGACTTTAGGTTCCCGGCATAATGGCGTCCGGTATCCCCTTCATTTCCTGCCCCGATACAGATCACGTTCTGCCCTAAATTTGACACTGCATTCAAATACGTTTCAAGTAAGGAATCCCCGCTGTGCGAACCGTAATTATTCCCGAAGCTCAAATTAATCACAAGCGGCCGCTCCACCAGAAGTGCATATCTTACGCAGAAATCCACCGCCTGCAGCAATTGCGATGTCCGCGGCAGATCCGCCGGATCAGGATTCCCAAGCTTTACGACCACGAGTGTTGCTTCCGGTGCCACGCCCCGCATGGCCGCATCTGCCGAGGATCTCCCATTTCCCGCTGCGATTCCGAGCACCGCTGTCCCATGCCCCGTCACATCGCGGGACGGCACGAGGGCAAACCGTTCTTCCGGCGTAGAAGATGCAAGTGCCTCATTGATCTGCTGCCGTGTATATACCGATCCGAGTGCATACCCCGTCGGTGGCTTTCCTGGAATCGTCTGATCCCATAAAAGTGCAATCCGGCTTGTCCCGTCTGATGCACAGAAATCCGGATGCGCATAGTCTACGCCCGAGTCAATGCACGCGAGCAGCACCCCGTCCCCATACAGCCCGGAAATCTCCTCCTGTACCGGTGAAATACAGGACACGCTCCGGGCAAACGCATCCGCGAAAAACAAAGGCTTCGGCTTCTCCAGATACGTAATCTGCGGCAGTTCCGTTACGTAATCCATCAGGGACTCCGGAACCAGAAGAATGGCATACGAAAACAGCAGCAGCGTCACACGAACTCCCTGCTCCTCCAGAAAAGCCAGGTCTCCCTGATACTGTACAATTACTTCCCATGTTTTGCTGTAAGAGTTATAACCTGCCGAAAGCTCCGGCACACGCCGCCGTTCGACTTCCGTTGCGGCCAGCGCAAGGTTCAACAGGTTTTCCCTTTTTGATCAATCATTACAAAAACTCCGTCCAAAATGTTGTTAAAATCTATTCCGCTTTTCCGGGAAATATGATATAATCGCCATCGTACAATAGGGGTACAGATCTGCTTTTTGGAGTGCATCGAAAAATGGTTTTACGATGCCGCCTGGCGGGTCTTTACTATTTTACGCGAAATGCTTTTGCATTGAAGGGAGAGAACATGAAAATTATCATTGTGGGCTGCGGAAAAGTCGGAACCGCACTGACCGCCCAGCTGAGCCGCGAGGACAACCTTGTGACGGTCATTGACACAGACAGTATTGTCGTCCGCAACGTCTCCAACACCTACGACGTTATGGGAATTGTAGGAAACGGAGCAAGCTATCAGGTGCTTCAGGAGGCGGATATTGAGCATGCGGATCTGATGATTGCCGTAACCAAAAGTGATGAAATGAACCTGCTTTGCTGTGTCATCGCCAAACAGGCGGCAGACTGTCACACCATTGCCAGAGTCCGAAACCCGATGTATCGGAGGAGAGAGAATTTATCCGTAAAAAGCTGGGTCTGTCCATGATCATCAACCCGGAGCACGCGGCCGCCATGGAAATGGCAAGACTGCTGCGGTTCCCATCTGCGATTGAGATCGACAGCTTTTCCCGCGGAAGAATCGAAATGCTGCGCTTTAAAGTGCCGGAAACATCGAAAATTGTCCATATGTCGCTGCGTGAGCTGGCCGGAGCGCTTCAGTACAGTCTGCTGGTCTGTGCCGTTGAGCGAAACGGCGAGGTTTACATACCGGATGGAAATTTTGTGATCCAGGCAAAAGACAGCCTTTCCATCATCACCACACCACAGAATGCAGAGAGCCTGTTTAAGAAAATCGGTGTTCATACAAACAAGGTACACAATACGATGATCGTCGCGGCGGTGAAATTACGTATTATCTCGCAAAATCACTGGCAAATATGAACGTCGATGTCAAGATTATCGAGAAAAATAAGGATCGCTGTGAGGTTTTAAGCGAAGCACTGCCGGATGCAACCGTTATTTACGGTGACGGAAGTGACCAGGAGCTCTTAAAAGAAGAGCGCATCCAGAATATGGATTCCTTTGTGGCCTGCACCGATATGGATGAGGAAAACATCATTCTGTCGCTGTATGCGAAAGAGAAGGTATCCTCAAAGGTTGTAACGAAAATCAACCATCTGGAATTTAATGATGTTATCCACAGCCTGAACCTGGACAGCCTGATCTATCCGAAACACATCACCGCAGAGTACATTCTGCAGTATGTCCGGGCAATGAAAAACTCCATCGGAAGCAACGTTGAGACGCTGTACAAGCTGATGGAAGACCGTGTGGAGGCTCTTGAGTTTATCGTGAACCAGAATTGCCGTATGATCGGCATCCGTCTGCAGGATATGAAAACACGGCCAAACCTTCTGGTAGCAGCGATTAACAGACAGGGAAAGGTCATCATTCCGGGTGGACAGGATTCCTTTGAGGCAGGAGATTCCGTCATTATCGTAACAACGGAAACCGGTCTTCAGGATATCCATGAGATTCTGGCAGAGTAACGGGGGAAGCGGATTATGAATTATAAAATGATTCGTTTTGTCATCAGCTGGGTGCTGAAAGTGGAAGGTATGCTGATGCTGCTTCCGGCGCTGGTCGGAGCCATGTATCAGGAAAAGGCAGGCTTTGCGTATCTTATCTGGGGACTGCTCTGCGTTGCGGCCGGTCTGATCCTCTGCTTTAGAAAACCGTCCAATATGGAAATCTATTCCCGCGACGGATTTGTCTGCGTTTCGTTAAGCTGGGTTGTCCTTGGTGTTTTTGGAGCGGTGCCGTTTGTAATTACGGGGGAAATTCCGTTTTATATCAATGCGCTGTTTGAGATCGTTTCCGGTTTCACAACGACAGGAGCCAGCATTTTGAGCGATGTGGAAGCACTTTCACACGCCAGCCTGTTCTGGAGAAGCTTTTCCCACTGGATTGGCGGTATGGGCGTTCTTGTGTTCATTCTTGCATTGCTTCCGATGAAGGGCGGTTCCGTCATGAACCTGATGAAGCAGAGAGCCCGGGACCGACTGTTTCCAAATTTGTTCCGAGAGTGCGCGGAACCGCTAAAATTCTGTATCAGATTTATCTTGGCATGACACTTTTTACCATTGCTGCCCTGCTGCTTTCCGGCATGAAGACATTTGATTCTGTCACACTCGCCATGGGAGCTGCCGGAACAGGAGGCTTTGCCGTGTTGAACAGCGGCTGTGCAGTGTACACACCACTGCAGCAGTGGATTCTGACAATCGCCATGATTGCGTTCGGTGTGAATTTTAACTTTTATTATCTGATGCTTTGCAAAAAGGGAAAGGCCGCCATTTCGTCCCAGGAGGTAAGAGCGTATATCCTGATTATTCTTCTGGCAGGAGGCGTGATTTCCTGGAATACCTATCCGATGTACCATTCCATCGGTGAGACAGTACGGACCGCCTTTTTCCAGGTCGGATCGATTATCACGACAACGGGTTATTCCACGACGGACTTTGATCTCTGGCCGGAGCTGTCAAAATGTATTCTGGTGATGCTGATGTTCATCGGAGCCTGCGCCGGTTCAACGGGAGGCGGAATCAAGGTTTCGCGAATCCTGATCCTCTTAAAAACCGTGAAAAAAGAGCTTGGTTCGATCGTACATCCGCGCAGTATCAAACGCATCCGTTTCGACGATCACCCGGTAGAGCATGAGGTTCTGCGGGCGATCAACGTATTTTTGATTGTTTATCTGGTGATCTACAGCTTTTCCATGCTGATCATCAGTGTGGATGGATTTTCCTTCGAGACAAACTTCACGGCAGTTGCCGCAACACTGAACAACATCGGACCGGGTCTTGACCAGGTAGGACCGACCAGCAACTTCTTTGGATACGGTCCGGTTTCCAAGCTGATTCTGATTTTTGATATGCTGGCAGGCCGTCTGGAACTGTTTCCGATGCTGATTCTTTTCTATCCGTCTACCTGGAAGAAGAGAGGATAAAGCGGTTCACCGGGAAGAAAAGGGACTTTGCGTCGGCGGGAAACTGCCGGGAGCAGAAGGAAAAGAAAAAATGGTTACGATTCACAGGGTTTTCCAAAAAAACAGAAAGACGGAATAAAGTCAGGGTGCATTTCCTGACCACAGGCAGAAAGGAAGGAACTTATGAGTAACTGGGAAAAGAATGTAAGAAAAGTTGTGCCGTATGTACCGGGCGAGCAGCCGCATGAGGCTGACATGATTAAGCTGAATACGAATGAGAATCCGTATCCGCCGTCACCAAAAGCCGCAGAGGCGATCAGACGGGTAGCAGAAGAGGATACCCTCCGTCTCTATCCGGATCCGACCGCGGCAGAACTGGTGCAGGCGATTGCGGATGTCTACCACGTAAGCACAAAGCAGGTTTTTGTCGGCGTTGGTTCGGATGATGTTCTGGCGATGGCGTTTATGACGTATTTTAACTCTGACAAACCGATTCTTTTCCCGGACATTACGTATTCCTTCTACGATGTCTGGGCGGAGGAATTCCGCATTCCGTACGAGCAGATCCCGCTCGATGAAAATTTCTGCATTGTGCCGGAGCAGTATTTTGCAGAGAATCATCCAAATGGCGGAATCGTGTTCCCGAACCCGAATGCACCGACGGGTGTGGAGCTTTCGCTTTCTGCGATCGAATCGATATTACAGAACAACCCGGATGTGGTTGTAATTGTGGATGAGGCATATGTGGATTTCGGAGCAGCCACTGCGCAGCCGCTGCTGGAAAAATATGAAAACCTGCTGGTTGTGCAGACAACATCAAAATCCCGTTCGCTTGCCGGCATGCGCATCGGCTATGCAATCGGAAATGAGAAGATGATTTCGTATCTGAATGATGTGAAATATTCCTTCAATTCGTATACCATGAATCAGACCACGATCGCAGCCGGAGCCGCAGCGATCCGCGATGTGGAATATTTCCGCAAGACGGTGAAAAAAGTGATAGAAACGAGAGAGTGGTCGAAGGAGGAGCTGAAAAAGCTGGGATTTTCTTTCGAAGATTCGAAATCGAACTTTATTTTCGCAACGCACAAAAGCGTACCGGCCGGGAAGATTTTTCAGGCACTCCGGGAACGCCATATTTATGTGCGGTATTTTGAGAAACCCCGCATTGACAATTATTTGCGTATTACGATTGGCACGCGGGAAGAAATGCAGACGCTGTTTGACTTTTTGAAAGATTACTTAAAAGAGGGATGAAACAGCAAAAAATATAAAACAGAAGAAGAGTATCTGCAGAGGAGCAGAAGAAAATTTTAAAGGGGGACTGCCGTCGGAATCAGCCATGAGATCCGGCGGCAGTTTTAGAAGGTATTTGGGTATGAACAAAGAGAAGAAAGAAGTAGTAAAGGTAAATCAGATTACGGAAGGTGTTATCTGGCAGCAGATTCTGATCTTTTTCCTGCCGATTCTGTTCGGAACGTTTTTCCAACAGCTTTACAACACGGCGGATGCATGATTGTCGGACACTTTCTTGGAAAACAGGCACTTGCGGCGGTCGGCGGAACGACAGGTACACTGATCAATCTGCTGGTCGGATTTTTCGTCGGCCTTTCGAGTGGTGCGACGGTTGTTATTTCACAGCATTACGGAGCCAATAAAGAGGACAAGGTGCAGTGGGCAGTGCACACGTCCATTGCCTTTTCCATTCTCGGAGGTATTGTGCTGACGGTAGTCGCATTGTCTGTTCGAGATGGATGCTCGATCTGATGAACACGCCGGATGACGTTGTAAACTATGCGCTGATTTATATGCGTGTCTATTTCCTTGGAACCATCGGAAACCTGATTTACAATATGGGTTCCGGTATCCTGCGTGCGGTCGGCGACTCGAAACGTCCGCTGCTGTATCTGATCATCTGCTGTATGACCAATATCGCGCTTGACTTTTTATTTGTTGTCGGTTTGCAGATGGGTGTTATGGGCGCGGCGCTTGCGACCATTCTGTCTCAGATCA
>ENA-OQAS01000150-OQAS01000150.1-human-gut-metagenome-genome-assembly--contig:-NODE-150-length-36634-cov-2.001424_pt1 | contig 36634 bp, 53 predicted proteins | sample MGYA00242733_ERZ504523 | MGnify/ENA primary metagenome ERZ504523 (study PRJEB26092, sample SAMD00036239) | human gut metagenome | host: Homo sapiens | study: EMG produced TPA metagenomics assembly of...
CCTCCAGGATCAGCCGGAGCTTTTCCGGGGTAAGTCCACCGGTAATCCCATGTTTTCTGAGGACTGCTGTCATCTCCCGCAGTCTGGAACCATATTTATTTGACTCTTTTGGCTGGTTTTTGTTACTCATTCATGTCCTCGTTGCCAGATTCGATTGCTTCAACTTCTTTTGCTGCTTCCTCTGCCGTCTCTGTTTCAACAGTTTCAGCCGTCTCTCCTGTCTGTTCTACAACTTCTTCTACTTCTTTTGTTTCTTCTTCTGAAACTGCTGCTTCACGTTCATAAATTCTTTCTTTGAGCTGTTCAATCTGCTCCGGTGTCATCTTGTCAAGCAGCTCATCCAGTTCTTCCGGTGAAGATGTCTTAACAGAATATTGACATTTTCCTTTACGGTCTTCTTGATATTGTGGCGAAGTTCCTGATTCAGAACTTTTCCCTGTTCTACAGCTGCTTCTCCACGTTCTGCCATCTTATCCAGAACTTCTTTTGACTTTTCTGCAGTTACTGCTGCTGTACCAATCCCTGCAAGTAATACTTCTTAACTCCATCTCCTAAACTTCCCATAACGTCTATCTCCTTTCACAATTTCAATCTGCTTTAAATCCCAAGGAATGTAAGCCCCTTTGGCAGAAAAATAATAATCCCGGCGATCGCTGCCATAATTGCTGCGATCAGAACCGCACCTGCTGCTGTATCTTTTGCAATCTTTGCAAGTGGCTTCCGCTCTTCCGTCACCAGATCGACCACCGCTTCTACTGCGGTATTGACCAGCTCTAGCGCCATGATAAGCCCAAAAGTGTCAGGCAGATGCACCATTCCAGCGATGAGATCTTCAATATCACTCCGGCAATCACTACCAGAATCGCTGCCGCACAGTGAATCTTCATATTCCGCTCTTTTTTGATACAGGTACCAATCCCTTCAAATGCGTATCCAAAACTTTTATAGAGCGGATCTTTCTTCTGACTGTCCATATTTCATCACCTGCTTCTTATTATTGTCTTTATTTTACCAAATCGGCTCTATAATAACCAGTCTTTTCCGTATTTTCTTTCTATACAATCTGTAAAAATTGTAAATTTGTATTTGTATGATGTAAGAATCAAAATTCACTTTTGACATTCACATCATTTAATGTTGTGGCAAAAGGTATTTTGACCCCTTTGATACCAGATTGCTACGTGCTTTGCACTCTCGCAATCCTCATCATTTGTATCGAAAAAAGCGAAATACCATTTCTGATATTTCCGCTTCTCTGTCTGTTTATTTTATCTCTAATTCATCCATCGTTGTTTCCGCATTCATTGCAAAAAGTACACCTCCGAGGAATCCCGGGAAAACAATCGCATATCCTGCAAATATGATCAGCCAGGATATTCCTTTAACGCCACCAGACTGACAACTCCCCAAAGTGCTGCACCTATAACCCCACACAATAATGCATTCGTCAGCAGAAACCATCCTGTCATACTCTTTTTTCCATATTTTTTATTCTTCCAGAAATCCCACAGCTTTCTCATTTTACATCTTCCTTTCCAAATTCCTTACCTTTAACAGAATCTTAACAAAGGTATGTAAAATCCAAAGGATCTGCCATGTAAAATCTATGTAAGAATTTTAAATCACCTGATGCTTCAGCCACTTTCTGCTGTGGAATCTCCACGAAAAAATAATCCCACGGAGTGTCCAGTCTGAAAACATTCCGATCCACACGCCCATCGCTCCGACACCAACTATCCGGATCATAAATACGCTGAGGCAAAAACGGCACAGCCACATCGTCGTGCAAGATGTGAGCATTGAAAATTTCACATCCCCGGCTGCGCGCATACCATAGCCCGGGATAAATGCCATAATCCATACCAATGGCTTTACAATCGTGATCCACATCGTCATATGGATACACATATCCGCACTTTCTTTTTCCATACCACCAAGGATCGTGATCGGTTTTGTCAGCACAAATACACTCAGACAGCAGATGATCAGAATCACTTCCGCAATCATACAAAAGCTTTTTGATATAGTAAACCGCTTCATCTTTTCTGCCAGCCCCAATACACTGTCCAACAATCGTCATCAACCCAACGCCAACTCCGATTGCTGCAATTCCATTCAGATTTTCCAGAATACTCGTCATTGCCTGTGCCGCGATTGCCACTGTGCCGAGCGTTTGATACGGAGGACTGAATCGCAAGCTTTCCAAGCTGGAACATACTGTTCTCTACCCCTGACGGGATACCGATACTTAGAATTCTCCGGATCATCCGGAAGTCTGGACGGATTTTCAGATAATCACGCACCACAATCGGCTGCCTGTCCTGACGCAGCTGGGCCAGAACTACAACTGCACAGAAAACACGTGAAATCAGAGTTGCAAGTGCTGCCCCTGCAACACCCATATGAAATCCCCAGATCAGCATTGCATTTCCTGCAATGTTCATCACATTGGATATCATAGAAATGAGCATCGGACCTTTCGTATTATCCTGTGCCCTGAAAATCGATGCTGCTGAATCATAAGCCGCGATAAACGGAAAGGACAGTGCCGTGTAGAAGAAATAAATTTCCGATGCACGCATGACCTCCGCCTCCACTGATCCAAAGATCAGACGCAGCATCGGCTTTTGGAAAACAAGACAAATCAGGCTGATCACAACCGAAATTGCCGTAATAATAAACAGCACCTGCCTTGCGGATTCATTTGCCCGCTTCACATTCTTCTGTCCGATATACTGTGCACAGACGATCGCACCTCCTGCCGCCAGCGCAGAAAACGCCTGGATCACCAGCACATTGATCGAATCCACCAGCGATACTGCTGAAATCGCCGCAGATCCCACATTGCTTACCATCATTGTGTCCGCTGTTCCCATGATGGAGTTCAGAAGCTGTTCCAGAACGACCGGTATCAGAAGATCTGCAATCATTTTATTTGTGAACATATGCTTTTGTTCCATTTTCTTTTAACTCCCTTTTTCCTCTGCTTCTCTCTTACTTCATTCCTGATTTCAAATAATTTCAAAAATCCCTTTGCTATTATGGTCTTCTTAAACTCAGAATGCAAGTATTTTTTTGCCTGATGCGTTTAACAGACGGCTTTCTTTCTATCTCACATGGTTTTCAAACCTAAATGAGGCAGAAACCGTTTTTTTCATACATACTTTCTACCTATCAGCACATACTTATCTTATCCTGCCGGCAGTTTTTAAGATTTTCACTTTTTTCTGCCTGTGCCATATCAGATAAGGAGGTCCCCATGAAAAAAGAAAAACATTCTGATATTTCATCCCGCAAAAAATCCAATCAGAAGATCATCGATTCCTACGATTATCTGTCTAATGCAGCATCTGCGCAGGACTGCACCGGTCTGATCCCTGTCGGTCCCACAAACAGAGCAGAGCTGGAATCCTACGAAGAAGTCTATCATTATCAGCCGCCGAAAATTGATCCTGAGAAATGTGAGTGACTTCTATCAACAATAAGGAACGTTTCGCTCTTTTTGTCCGAAACCGTTCCTTATATTTACGCTGGTAACTACTACTATAACATGAAAAAGCATAGAACATCCTTTGTCTCATTTTCTACAAAAATCATCCCGGTAAATTTCTGGTATCCTGCCTTTTTCGCCATCTCCAAAGAAACCCGCAGGCGCTCATTTTCCCGGCTGCGCAGCTTTTCAAAATGTTCGATCGTATCTTTTCCTTCATAGCAATAGCCCTTTGTTCCAACCAGGCATATTCGCCATAAGAATAAAAATTACTCTGGAGAAATTCCAGACGTTCGGAAAACAATTCCTTCATTTGCACCAAGATAAACGGTAATCTTCATCTTCTATTCCTCATCAAAATCTACTTCAAATACGCCTTCCGGTGTCTTCATGGTCAGGATTCCAAGATTAAAATCATCATCCTGAATCGTGATATGATATTCAAACACAACATCATCATCAAATTTGGAAAGTAAAATATATTCTCCATTTTCCTTTCCTTCAATCTGATCACAGATATCATCGTATACATCCTCTCCGGAAATCAGTCTCGGATATCCGGATGATTTGATTTTCTTTTCAATTGCTTCATATAATTCGTTCATGCTTTCTCTCTCTTTTCTTTTTTTCATTTTATGTTTGTTCTTTTACGAGAATCTTGATCTTACATCTCCTCCCGAAATCGCACATTTTAATTATGCTGATTTCAGCATAACATACCCGCTCTATATTTTCTATTTTGACCAGGTCAGTTCTTCTTTCCCGGTATAATCAAATTTACCATCGTTTTTCTCTTCCAGCGCCTTGATCATATGATAGGTGTATTCATTATACGGCATCGGGATTCCAAGCTCTTTTCCCATCCGAACAAGCGCGCCGGAGAACATATCGATTTCCGTGTGGCATCCGGCATCCAGATCCTGCAAGGTCGAATATCTGGCTGACGGTGGGACCGCACTTCCACGTCCGGACGAGCTTTCGGTCTTGCTCATATCGATTCCTTTTGCCTGTGCGACTGCTTCCAGCTCTCTTTTTAATCCGTCACTGATTGCTTTCATGTGCACGCTGTCACGGTAACATCCAACGCCTGCCCCCAGAATCGCCTGCGGCAGATTGCTGCACACATTCAGGCAAAACTTGCACCAGATCTCTTCTTGAATATACTCTGTGGAGCGGAAATGAATCCCGGTATCTGCAAATAACTCTTCCACTGCTTTCACCCGCTCGCTGTCGAACGCGCGGACGGTTCTCCGAAAATGATTCCAAGTGTGGTCGGTGGATCAAAATGATAACCGTCTTCCTCTTTATGTGAAGCCACTTTGATCAGTGCCGGTAACACATGCTCCATTCCCACTGTTCTGCCAATGATCTCTTCGCTGTCAACACCGTTCATCAGACTCATGATCACCGTATGCTCGCCTGTTACTTTTGTATACTCTCCAAAGCACCTTCCAGTGAACCGTATTTCAAAGCAACCACCATCAGATCCACATCATGTGCTTCATCCGGAGTCCACACCTCCGGATGGTACGTCTTGCCATTGATCGCACATCCGTTCTTTTTCAGACGTTCTGCTCTTTCTCCTTCAGCGATCACTCCAAGCCGGATATCTGATTTTTCAGAAAGACCCCAGATCACATAAGAGCCTACTGCTCCCGCACCTAAAACTGCAACTGATTTTATCTTCATCTTCTCTCACCTCGTAAATTTTCTATTTTTCAACCTTTCGGAGTACCCTTGCCGGATTGCCGACGATTCCCGTCTTTATCAATAAAATTCCAAGAACCATGACAAACGCCAGAGATGCTGCACGTAAAAGTACCGCTGCCATTTTGTTGTCCTCCTGATGTATGTTATTTTCTCTTTATCCACGCATCGATGTCCTGACTTCAATCAGATTGCCGTCCAGATCATAAAACGGATCACTTCTGTCCCAGCTGTACGTCATCAGCCTGGTGACATATTTGGTTTCCGGATACAGTTTTTCTAATTTTTCAGTAAATGCTTCCATATTCCGCTCTTCAAAATAAAGTTCACAGGAATTATTCTCCGGGACAACTTCTTTTCCTGTAACATCCTTCCAGACTTTTTCGTCCTGTAAAACAAGTCCTTCTGTCAGAATAACGTTTCCATCATTGTCCAGAATGATATCCAGACCAAACAGATCATGATAGAATTTCTTTGATTTTTCAATGTCTTTTACGACAATCAGGATATTCCTTAATCTCATCTTCTCCTCCACAACCTGATTTTTTTACTCTATCAGTTTTTTTCTGATCTTCCTAGTAAAAAATAGGCTTTTCCTATTTAACTCCCCTTCCCAGTGGCACACCGTCATGGAGGATGTCTTCCATCCTATGCACACGACGTTATCCGGATTGCACGGGATTTATTCGACACCTCCAGTGCAAATGGGTTCGCTTTCCTGGAATAGCTACCGCAAATACTTCTGTGTCTTTTCCATTACGTTTTTCAGGATATCAATGTTTTGTAAAATATTTTCTTTTTCCAATGAATGATTGGCATCCTCATACACATAAATCGGAACTGCCTGATTCTTTTGAACATGCAATTACTTTTTTTTACATCGCTCCACGGATCCGCAGTTCCAATAAATGCAATTGCATCATCATGTTCAAACATAAAAGTCTGTTCAAGCGGAGTATACAAAATCTGGCAGCATTTTATCTTATATTTCTCAGCATAAGCGGATGCAATAATGGTTCCTACGCTTTTGGAAATAAATAAAACTTCACTGTACTCGTCAAATGCGATTTCTTCAAGCTTCTTTTCTGCCTGCGCATACAAGCACTCAAATGCCTCTTGCATTTTCTTTTTATCGCCGCGTATATTTTTGCCATTATAGGAATACTCCTGCATGACTGTCTTTTCATATCCATATTCCTGAACCAGTTTTCTTGCATAGTACAAAAGTGGCTTATCACAATGATAACCAATTCCTGGGAAAAATACTGCTATTTTCATGGCATCCTCCTAATTTATCTTTTATTTCCATATTTATCAAAATTTTTCCTGAGTGCAATCTCCGTCGGTATGATCGAACCCACCAGTGGAATCATCTGAAATACACACAGAATTCCCCCGACATTTCCTATGGCATCATTAGACTTTCCAATAACCAGAAGTAACACAATTAAAGATACCACCAAAAGAATAAGTCCACAGATATACCAGATCTTTCCGCAATAATGATGTGCAAATACCCAGGTGTCCTGATTCTTCATTGACATTGATGTTCTGTAACCAAACACATAATTGATCTGATCCGGTGCTTTTTTCAAAAACATTTTTCCGAAGCCGATCATTGTAAACGGAATCAGTAAATCCATTATAAGCATAAAAATCCAGAATCCCATAACCGCACCTCCATTATTTTATCTTTTTTCAGTTTTTCTCAGATACACACACACCAAATGTCTTATGTTTCAGTTTACTCTCTTGGGACAAATTAATCAACAAACCGTTTTCGGTTCTTGTGCATTTTGTGGTAAAAAAGAAACTGGAAATTTGTGCAAATGCTGGTGAATTCGGTTCTCTATACAAATCAATTTTTAAGGCAGGACTCGCTCCTTTCGGACTTACTCTGACTCCTAATATTTCACTGGTGATCATCAACCTGATATTGCAGGGCGTAGGTGATGGAAGTCAGCCACTTATGAGAAAATATTATGGTGAAAAAAGGACAAATGACTTAGCCGAAGCGAACCATATGGCTTATACTTTTGCTATTATTTATCTGCCATATTACTCGGATAAATTATATGATAAAATAAGGGATTTTTAGTTGCAGGTTGTTCTGGAGTTTCAAAATCTTCAGCGGAGAGCGATTGGCTATCAGATAAAAACACCAATTTTCACATTTTTTTGCATATCTTAAATGAGAATGTTATACCACCCAGGAGGCTTATGAAAAATTTTATATCCTTACTTTTTGTTTCTGCTATAACTGTCGGCCTTTTATCAGCCTGCAGCTCTGCACCTGCCGATGATAATGCTACGAATCCTAAAGCTGAAACCGTCACTTCCCAAGCCAATCATGACACCAATTCTTCTCCTGTCTCTGTGACACTGAACGAAGTCGCCCATTCTATCTTCTATGCCCCACAATACGTTGCGATTGAAAATGGGTATTTTGCGGATGAAGGAATTAATTTGACTCTTGTTACTGGTTTTGGGGCGGATAAAGTTATGACCGCCGTCCTCTCCGGTGAGGCAGATATTGGCTTTATGGGAAGTGAATCTTCGATTTATACTTACCAGGAGGGTGCAAATGATGTCATCAAAAACTTCGCGCAGCTTACGCAGCGCGCCGGAAACTTTCTGGTCGCACGTGAAGAAATGCCGGATTTTTCATGGGATGATCTGAAAGGAAAAGACGTTCTTGGCGGAAGAAAAGGTGGCATGCCGGAAATGGTCTTTGAATACATTTTGAAAAAAAACGGAATTAATCCACAGAAGGATCTTTCTATCAACCAGAGTATTGATTTCGGTTCAACCGCTGCTGCATTTTCCGGTGGGCAGGCAGACTATACCATCGAATTTGAACCGAGCGCTACTGCCCTTGAAGCGGAAAAATCCGGTTATGTCGTTGCTTCTCTCGCATTGATTCAGGCTATGTCCATACACCGCCTATAGTGCCAAAACAAGTTATCTGAATGCTAATCCGAACATCATCCAGAAATTCACCAATGCCCTGCAAAAAGGAATGGATTTCGTTCAGTCCCACACTCCGGAAGAGATTGCAAAAGTCATTGCACCACAGTTCAAGGAAACCGATCTCGCTACAATTACAACCATTGTCAGCCGTTACTACGAACAAGACACCTGGAAATCGGATCTGATTTTCAAAGAAGAAAGTTTCAATCTACTGCAGGATATTCTGGAAAACTCCGGTGAACTGAAAGAGCGTGTTCCTTATGAAGAACTAGTTACGACTACCTTTGCGGAGAAGGCCGCTCACTAAATTAAAGCGCAGACGCTTCATTTTAAGACAGCGTCTGCGCTCATTTCTTACCTTTTAAAATTTATCCTTCTGAAACTCTTACCGGATATATCCCTCCTGATAAGCCTTCTGCTTATTGAATGTGTACATCTCCGCAAAGGATGCCTGTACATACGGATTTACATAAAAAATTGCAAGAAGTCCACAGGTAACCGCACTCAGCAGATACCATCCAAGGAATGACAGATCCATGATAAATGCTTCCATTTTTTCTCCATCCATCATCTGTTTACTGATCTGGAATGCTTCTTTGTAATCCATTGCCGGATTCTCAGCAATAATATATGGTACCATCAGATACTCATAATGCTTGACAATTCCAGGTACCACCAAAAGCAGACTCCAAAGTGCAGTAAATAAATCTCTTAAAAACATGGCAAGAACAATATTAACATAATGTCCGGAACGGAAACCGTCAAGCAATGTTCCGATTCCCGGCTGTGCAGTCTGGTTCAGGATAAAGAACCGGTATCCACCCATTTTCAGGAGATTACCTACAAATACTTTTGCCACAAGTACAATCAATATTACTACCGTTGCGATTCCTGTAAGCAATCCGGTAATCATTCCCGCATTAAATAAATTTCCACTATATATATCTGAATTCTCACTTACCCGTCGTGCACTGGATCCGCCAGAGGCTGTGCCAAAGATTCCCATCAGAAGCGCAACTACAACGGCTGACACATAATTCTTCTTAAATGCCATATTACCTCTCATTTTAAGTTCTGCTCTATTCCACATCATATGTCTCTCCTCCTTTGAATACATTGATATGATTCTCACTAACTATACTTTATCATCTGTAAATCTGTCAATCACTTTACTGATTTTCTATCTGCTCAGCAAGATCATTCAAGTACACCCATCTGTCCATCTTTTCTTCCAGCGCTGTCTCTGTTTCTTCCTTCTCTTTCATAAGTTCGGACAACTTCACGGAATTGGTGACATTCTTAACTATTTCCTGATCCAGCTTTTTGATCTTCTCTTCCAGCTTTGCAATATCCTCATCGATTGTCTCGTATTCCCGCTGTTCTTTATAAGAAAATTTCAGCTTTTTCTCCCGCTGCTTCCAGGTCTTTTTGCTGTCAGACTCACCGGCCTGTGCAGAAGCTGCACCTGACATATTTTCTGCAATTGTCTGTCCGTCTTTCGGTTTTTCAAGCTCCACACGGATCAGATAATCGGAGTATCCACCTTCCGACTGGCGGATTTTCCCACCTCCATTAAATGCAAAAATACGACTGACAGTACGGTCCAGAAAGTACCGGTCATGGGATACAATCAGAATAATACCATCAAAATGATCCAGATAATCCTCCAGGATTGTCAGTGTCTGAATATCCAGATCATTAGTTGGCTCATCCAGGATCAGTACATTTGGTGCTTCCATCAAAACACGTAGCAGATAAAGTCTCCGCTTCTCGCCTCCGGATAACTTTTCGATCCGCGACCACTGCATTGCCCCGTCAAAAAGAAATCGTTCCAGCATCTGGGACGCAGTAATCTTCCCGTCAGAAGTTGCAATGTACTCACCTGCTTCTTTTACATAATCAATGACACGCATGGATTCATCCATATATTCATTCTCCTGCGAGAAATAGCCAATCTTGATTGTCTGTCCGATTTCAATGGTTCCGGCATCCGGTTTTACGATTCCGTTGATAATCTTAAGCAGCGTCGATTTTCCACATCCATTATGTCCAATAATTCCGATTCGGTCTTTCTTCAGAAAAATATAAGAGAAATCTTCGATCAGCTTCTTCTCTCCATAAGATTTGCAGATTCCGGAAAGTTCGATCGTCTTATTCCCCATACGGGAAGCCACAGAATCCAGCATTACCCGCTTTTCTTCCTGAATATCCTTCATCTCCTGCATGGCATGGATCCGGTCAATATGTGCTTTCTGTTTGGTACTCCTCGCCCTTGCGCCGCGGTGCAGCCATTCCAGTTCGGTCCGCAAAAGGCTTTTTCTCTTACGTTCTGTGGCAAGCTCCATGTTCTGACGCTCGGCTTTCAGACGCACAAACTCGGAATAATTGCCTGGATAGTTATATAATTTCCCATGATCAACTTCCACGATACGGTTTACCACACGGTCCAGGAAATAACGGTCATGCGTAACCATCAGGATCGCTCCCCGGAACTGGATCAGATATTCTTCCAGCCATTCGGACATCTCATTGTCCAAATGGTTCGTCGGTTCGTCAAGAACCAGAATATCTGCCGGTGTTAAAAAGTGCCCGGACAAGTGCTACCCTTTTCTTCTGTCCACCGGACATATGTTCAATCTTTTCGTCATAATCGGTAAATCCAAGCTGATTCAGCATAGACTTTGCTTCTGCCTCGATCGTCCAGCGGTTCAGCTCATCATAATTTCCTTCTGCTGCCGCGCGAAGAATTGTTGTTCCTGCTTCAAATACCGGCGTCTGCGGAAGATAGCAGATTTTCACCTGATTCCCCATGCTGATCGTTCCGGCATCACTTTCTTCGATTCCGGCTACGATTTTCAGCAAAGTGGATTTACCCATTCCGTTGACTCCGATCACACCGATTTTTTCATTTTCATTGATTCCAAATCCCACATCATCCAGAAGCACACGATCCGTATAGGCTTTGGATACATGTTCCATTGTCAGTAAATTCATATATTTTCCCCTGTGATTCTCTGTTTTGTCTTTTTCCATTATAGCAATTTGTACGGGTCCTAGTCAATCCAAAGTATCTCACCCGGCACCAATTCTGACACGCAAAAAGCACAGAATCCCATCCGTTACCGGACAGTCCCTGTGCTTTCACATATCCCCATATTCTTTTTATCTTATAAGAAAATATATTTCAGGATAAACAGTACCACCAATACATACATCAGTGCACTGATCTTCTTTTCTTTGCTTTTCCTGTAAGCACGTTGATTACCACATAAGAAATCACTCCCATGGAAATACCTTCTGAAATACTATAACAGAATGGCATTGCTGCGATACAGATAAAGCACGGTATTCCTTCGCTGTAATCACTGAAGTTAATTCCTGCCACATTGCTCAGCATATAGAAGCCGACGATGATCAGTGCCGGAGCTGTCGCAAAGGACGGAATTGCAAGAAAGATTGGTGATAAGAAAAGAGAAATTCCAAACAGGATCGCCGTTGTCAGGGATGTTAAACCTGTACGTCCTCCTTCTGTTACACCAGAAGCACTCTCTACGAATGTTGTTGTTGTAGAAGTTCCGAGTACTGCTCCAACTGTAGTTGCAACCGCATCTGCCATCAGTGCCCCTTTGATTCTCGGAAGTTTCCGTCTTTATCAAGCATGCCTGCCTTTGTAGATACACCGATCAGAGTTCCGAGTGTATCAAAAAAGATCTACGAAAAGGAATGCAAATATTACAACAACAAATTCCAGTGAAAATACATTCTTAAAATCAAGCTTTCCAAATACCGGTGCAAGGCTTGGAATTGCAAGTCCGGAACTGAAATCCGGAAGCAGACTGTAGAATCCGATCTCCGGATTCGGTACATAAAGACCTGCTATCTGGCAGATGATTCCAAGTATCCATGTGACCAAGATACCCCAAAGGATATTTCCTTTGATGTTCTTAATCACCATAATTGCTGTGATCAGCACACCTATGATTGCAAGAAGTACAGTAATTCCAACATTATTGAAGCTTGCTTCCACTCCATTTGCCTGATTATATGCATCTACGGAGAAGAGCTGTACCAGAGTAGATCCTCCGACAACGATATTGGCATTCTGAAGTCCAAGAAATGCAATAAATAATCCGATACCAACGCTGACTGCTGTCTTAAGACAAGCTGGGATCGCATTGAAGATCGCTTCTCTGACATTCGTCAGGGAAAGAATAATGAAAATAATACCCTCTGCAAATACTGCAGTCAGTGCAGTCTGCCATGAGTAATCCATACCGATTACTACAGTATAAGCAAAGTAAGCATTCAGTCCCATGCCAGGTGCAAGTGCAAATGGATAATTTGCGAATGCTGCCATACACAGCGTACCGATTAGTGATGCAAGTGCTGTCGCAGTAAAGACTGCCCCCTGATCCATACCGCTGCGGAAAGAATGCTTGGATTACTGCCAGGATATACGCCATCGTCATAAATGTCGTAATACCTGCAAGAATCTCAGTTTTGACGTCGGTGTGATTTTCTTTAAGCTTAAACACCTTTTCCAACATATTGTTTTCCTCCTGCTGTCTGTCTCGGATATTCCCTCTCACTCCTTAAAATACCCTCGCACATTTTTCTTGTACCAGAGAACATTTTAGCAAAAAAGGAGAGAAAGTAAACACATTACTTTCTCTCTGATTTCTAACTCTTATTCGCCATTACTGTTCACAGTAGCGGTATCCCGTAACTATTTGCTCTCTCTGATCTTCTTTCTGAGCGGAAGTACCATTGCAGGAGAGACAGATAATTCGTCCAGTCCCATGGCAAGGAATTCTTCAGTCAGTTCAAGATCGGCTCCGAGTTCACCGCAGATTCCGATCCATTTTCCCTCTGCGTGGGCATTTTCGGCTGCCATGCGAATCATTGCAAGGACTGCCGGGTGGTGCGGATCGTAGAAGGCATCCAGCTTCTGATTCTGACGGTCGATCGCCAGTGTGTACTGGGTCAGATCGTTGGTTCCTACGCTGAAGAAATCCACTTCTTTTGCAAGCTCACGACTCATCATAACGGCGGCCGGTGTCTCGATCATGATTCCCAGTTCCACATCCTCACGGAACGGGATCTTTGCCTCACGAAGCTCTGCTTTGACCTCTTCGATGATCGCCTTGATCTGCTTCACTTCTTTTACCGAAATGATCATCGGGAACATAATGGCGATCTGTCCGTAAGCAGATGCCCGGTACAGGGCACGAAGCTGTGTCTTGAAGATCTCCGGTCTTGTCAGGCAGATACGGATTGCCCGGTATCCCAGCGCCGGGTTCTCTTCTTTGTCAAGTCCAAAGTAATCCACCTGCTTGTCTGCTCCGATATCCAAAGTACGGATGATGACCTTTTTGCCTGCCATATTTTCTGCAACCTGTTTGTATACCTGGAACTGCTGTTCTTCGGTCGGGAAATCTTCGCTTTCCAGATACAGGAACTCGCTTCGGAAAAGTCCGATCCCTCCTGCATCATTTTTAAGTACGGCGCCCACATCGGAAAGATTACCGATATTCGCATAGACATTGATCTTCTGTCCGGAAAGGGTGACATTCTCTTTGCCCTTCAGTTCTTCCAGAAGCACTTTCTGTCTGCGGTCTTCTTCGCGCTTTTCGGTCATAGCCTTCATGGTCTCTTCATCCGGATCTATATAGATGGTTCCGGTAAAGCCGTCGATGGCTGCCATATGTCCGTCATATTCTTTTGCAAGCCCTTCTCCCAGACCAATAACGGCCGGGATATTCATAGTCCTTGCAAGGATTGCCGTATGGGAATTTGCTGATCCGTACATGGTTGCAAAGGCAAGCACTTTGGATTTGTCGAGCTGAACGGTCTCACTCGGTACCAGATCATCTGCTGCCACGATCACCGGTTCGTCTGCCACAACACCGCTTTCCCCGGCATCCGAAAGGATACCGAGAAGTCGGTCCGATACATCTTTTACATCGGCTGCACGTCCCTGCATGTAAGCATCATCCATAGATGCAAACATCCGGGAGAAGTTATCTCCTGTCGTTGCAACAGCATACTCTGCGTTGACTTCCTGGGTGGTAATAATATTCTTAATCGAATCCACATAATCCAGATCCATCAGCATCATCTGATGTACTTCAAAGATTGCCGCATTGGCTTCTCCTACATCTTCCATTGCTTTGTCATACAGCTCACCGAGCTGTGCGATCGCAGTCTCCTGGGCATCCTCAAAACGTACCACCTCTGCTTCGGTATCCTCTACATGATACCGTCTTACCTGCTTTTCCTGTCTTTTATAGAAAGCGATCCTCCCGATGGCCACACCACCAAAAACACTTTTACCACTTAGTGTAATCATAGTCCTACAGATTCTCCTCTAATACTTTCTGGATTTCGGCGATTGCTTCTTCTTCATCTGCACCGTCAGCTGTGATGATAACCTCATTTCCCTTTTTTACACCAAGGCTCATAACTGCATGATGCTCTTTGCATTGACTTCACGTGTATCTCCTGCTTTTTTGATCTTAATATCTGAAGTTTTTTTTCGCAATTGCTTTTACCAGAATTCCTGCTGGTCTTGCGTGGATTCCCTGTGCATCTGTTACTACATACTTAAATTCTTTCATGATTCAACACTCCTGTTCTTTAAAAATTATTTAGGAAATTTATAAGTTACTGTTCTGCTTTCAATGGCTTTTTAAGTAATACAATTCCCGCCATTGCTACAACAGCTCCTACAACTAATGCTATCAAAAACATCAATGGGTTGTCAATAATTCCGATGACAAAAATCCCTCCGTGCGGAGCTCTTGATCCGCATCCAAACATCATGGATAATGCGCCAGCTACTGCCGAACCAACCACACATGGCGGAATGATTCGAAGCGGATCAGATGCTGCAAATGGAATGGCTCCTTCTGTGATAAAGGAAAGTCCCATGATGTAGTTTGTGATAGTGGTCTGCTGTTCACTCCTTGTGAAACGGTTTTTAAAAAATGTGGTGGCAAGTGCGATTGCGATCGGTGGAACCATACCTCCGATCATAACAGATGCCATAATATCAAACTGTCCACTTGCGATGGACGCCGTTCCAAATACATATGCCGCTTTGTTGAACGGTCCGCCAAAATCAATGGACATCATACCGGCAAGAACCGCTCCCAGAAGCATCTTGCTGGATTCTCCCATTCCGGAAAGAACATTATTCAGCCAGGTGTTAAATGCCCCAACCGGTGGGTTTACGATAAAGATCATAAATGCACCCATGATCAGAATCCCAAAGAATGGATACAGAAGAACCGGTTTTGTCCCTTCCAGCGCTTTCGGAAGCTTGTCAAACAATTTCTTCAGTCCGATCATTAGGTATCCTGCTGCAAATCCGGCGATCAGTGCACCGAAGAATCCAGACGAAATCCATGCGTCTTCTGCAAGGAATACAGAAGTTCCGGCTTTTGCAAGAAGTCCGCCTACTATACCAGGCATCAACGCCGGTCTGTCACCGATTGCCATTGCGATATAACCGGCAAGAATCGGGAACATCATCCCAAATGCTGTATTTCCAACAGTGTTGAAGAATTTTGCAAGTGGAGTTCCGCTACCAAATGCTGCTGTACCTGCATTTGCACCGTCAACCAGGAAAGAAAGTGCGATCAGGATTCCACCGCCGATCACGAACGGCAGCATATGGGATACTCCATTCATCAGGCTCTTATAAATCTTACGTCCAATCGTATCTCCGTCAGATGACGCACCACCCTCTTCTGTTGCTCCGCCCTTGCTGTGATAACTGGAGCGTTTCCGCTCAAGGCACGTTCGATCAGCTCCTGTGCTTTGTTGATTCCGTCAGATACCTTTGTACTGATCAGTGGCTTGCCGTCAAATCTTCCATTGCGACATCCTTGTCGGCTGCAATGATGATACAGTCGCAGGCAGCGATTTCTTCCGGTGTCAGTACGTTCTTGGCACCACCGGATCCGTTTGTCTCTACCTTGATGGTAACTCCCATTTCTTTCGCTTTCTTCTCCAGACCTTCCGCCGCCATGTAAGTATGGGCGATACCGGTCGGACATGCGGTAACTGCGAGAATCTGATACGGTTTTGCAGATGCATCTGCCGAAGCTTCTACTTTTCTTCTGCTTCTTCCGGAAATTTTTCTTTCTCGGCTGCATCAACATAAGCAAGAAATTCATCAACATCCTTTGCATGAAGCAGATTGTTTCTGAAATCCTCATCCATCAGAAGCATGGACAGACGACTAAGTACTTCCAGATGTACATTGTCCTCTGTATTCGGTGCTGCGATCAGAAAAATAAGGTGTACCGGTTCTCCGTCCAGAGAATCGTAGTCTACACCCTCCGGAAGTACCATGGATGCAAGCCCCGGTGCGCTTACCGCTTCAGTCTTGCCGTGTGGGATCGCAATGCCTTCACCAATTCCGGTAGTTCCTTCTTCTTCTCGTTTGAAGACGGTTTCACGATAGGTGTCAATGTCATTGATGTTCCCGCCTTTTGCCATCAGATCGACCATTTCACGGATGACCTGCTCTTTGGAGTCTGCCTTGCCATCGAGGCAAATACTTTGCTTTTGAGTAAGTCTGTAATCTTCATCTTGTCATTTCCTCCCATTTGGTTTTATATATGGTACACTTCTGCCAGTTCTCCAAGAAGTGCAACAATCTCATCTCTTGTAGCGAGCCATGAACAGAATGCCGAAGCACTTCCTGCCGCCACACCCAGGCGGAATGCTTTTTCCATATCTTTTGTTTTCAGATATCCGGTAATAAATCCTGCCACCATAGAATCACCTGCGCCAACAGAATTGACAACCTTTCCTTTCGGAGGCATGGTCTCATAGACTTTTCCCTCCTTTGTCACAAGGATTGCTCCGTCACCTGCCATGGATACCAGTACATGCTGTGCTCCAAGTGCCTGTAACTTCTTCGCATGAATGATGATGTCTTCTTTTCTCTTCAGTTCTACGTTAAACATCTCACCTAACTCATGGTTGTTCGGTTTGATCAGGAACGGATGATATTTCATAACTTTTAAAAGGAGATCCTTGGTTGCATCCACTACAAAACGGATTCCTTTTCCGGAAAGTCTCTCCAAGATTCTCTCATAAATATCTTCCGGCAGAGTATTCGGAATACTTCCTGCAAGGATCAGTACATCGCCTTCTTCCAGCTTATCCAACTTTTCATATAATGCCTGGATTGCTTCTTCTGTGATAACCGGTCCCTGTCCGTTGATCTCAGTCTCAGTTCCTGCATTGATCTTTATCATTGATTCGGCTATTACCTTCTTTTAACGGGATAAAATCTGTCTCACATCCGAACTCTTCCAACATCTTTTCCAGTACATCTCCGGTAAATCCTGCCTTGAATCCAAGCGCTTTGCTCTTAAGTCCCAGATTGGAAAGGATCACAGATACGTTGTTTCCCTTTCCTCCCGGATAGATATGTTCGCTTGTTGTCCGGTTAATCTCTCCCGGGATCAGTTGATCTGTCTGTACCACATAGTCCAGAGACGGGTTAAATGTCACTGTGTAAATCATTATTTTGCAACCTCCACAATATTTTTATATTTGTTAAATGTAGCATCCTTAAGCTTTGTTGTAATGATGTCCACTGCATCCAGTTCTGAAATGTTACCGGTGCTACCTGACCGAATTTGGTTGAATCCGCAAGGATGTAAGCCTTTGCGCTTCTCAAGATCGCCATCTCTTTGATCGCAGCCTCCCGGATATCCGGTGTGGTGCATCCACTCTCTATATGAATCCCATTGGTTCCGAAGAATCCTTTTGTGAAATGGTATCTTCCCAGAGTTTTCATTGCTTCCTCTCCGACCAGTGCCAGCGTTGCTTCTTTTAATTCTCCACCGATCAGATAGACTTTACATCCTTTCTGTGTCAGCTTCTTCGCATGCATGATTCCGTTTGTCACATACACAGCGTCCTGCTCTGTCAGAAAATCAATCAGAAAATCGGTAGTCGTTCCGGCATCGATATAAACAAAATCATCTTTTCAATCAAGCTGCCGCATACTTCCGATCTGTACTTTTTCATCGATGTTCAGATCCTGTCTGACTGCAACAGATTCATCTCTGGTATACTGCGCCATATTGACTGCGGTTGCACCACCATGTACCTTGATCAGCTTTCCTTTTTTATGAAGTGTTGTCAGATCTCTTCGTATCGTTGATTCTGATGTATCCAGAAGCTCGGTCAGTTCCTGAACGGTTATAGTCTTGTGTTCTTCGACCAGTTTCAGAATCTCACGGAATCTTTCTTCTGCAAGCACTTTATTCACCTCCATTTGACTGTTTCTGATTATTTTGATTGTATTTTTTAATATCTAATCATTTTCAATCATTTATTTTCTTTTTCATTCATCTTTAAATCTAATATATCGCCATTTTCAGTCAAAGTCAATCATTTTTGATCATAAATAACTACCAAAAAATATCGTGTGATTTTGTGCATTTTTACAAGAACATTTTTTCCAAAGTAACAAGTCCTCTTACGAAATGCGGTCAGGTAAATCGCGTCTCCAGCACAATAATCTGAGCCTTCCGGAACCATTCATCTCTACGGTATCAATTCCGACATGGAGCAGAATTTCCATACCATTTGCAAGACGCAGACCGATCACAAAGGTTCTTCTTTTTACCGAGATTGTGATTGATGAAAATCAGTCTCTGTATACCGGTTTCCCTGCCGGATCTGAAGTTTTTTATATCCAGAGGCTTCATTATATGGATGATATTCCACTGATCCTGAACCATAATTATTTTCTGAAAGAAGCAGTTCCGGGATAACGGGGTGATGTTTGAGTATACACAATCACGACATCGGCCGAATTACTTCCGGTTCTATGATAATGCAGTGAGCAAATTTATGTGATAAAAAAAGGACAAAGCACTTGGAAAGTTATTCTGAGAGATAACTTTTTGTAAGTGCTTTGGCTTTTTAACTATATTTACGAATCCATGAAAAACAGGTTTCGTAATTTTTAGATCTGCTCTTTTTTAGCAAATGCATGCGATACACCAAGTCGCATTGTATCGATCAAGCGAAATCGAACAGGGACAGCTGGTTTGTCTCCGGGAGGTCACCTAGCAGACCCATATCTGCCATCAAGTCAACCAGTGTTTTGCTGACTTTTGTTCTTTGACGGAAGTCATCCTTTGAAAGGTATGGTCCGTCTTTAGCGGCAATTTCCATGGCCTCGGCGGCTTTATCGCCCATGCCGTCAATGGTGTTGAACGGTGGAAGGAGCTTATCGCCGACGATCTGGAACTTGGATGCTTTGGATTTGTAGATATCGATCGGTAAAAATCAAATCCTCTGGCATACATTTCCAGTACATTTTTCATATCTTTTAAGGTATCCTGATCTTTTTACTGAGCTGATTGAGTTCTGCTCTTCTTTTATATTCTTTCATATGGTAGAGAAGCTTTTCTTTTCCCTGTCCCATTAGTTCGTAAGAGAATGCAGATGCACGGATTCCGAAGTATGCCGCATAATAGGCAAGCGGATAATTGATCTTGCAGTAGCAATCCGGTATGCCATCATGACATAAGCTGCAGCATGGGCTTTCGGGAACATGTATTTGATCCGCTCACAGGACCAGATATACCATTCCGGCACGTCATGCTCCAGCATATCTTTTTTAAACTGCGACCATTCTTTACATTTTCCTTTTGCAACGGTTCCTTTACGCACACGTTCCATGATCGTGAAGGATTCTTCACTTTCAACACCTTTGTTGATCAGATAAGTCATGATATCATCACGGGTACAGATTGCCGTGGAAATGGTTGCCTTTCCTTCTTCAATCAGGGTCTGTGCATTGTTCAGCCACACATCTGTTCCATGAGACAGACCTGAAATACGGATCAGGTCTGAAAGCGTCTTTGGCTTGGTATCAATTACCATCTGGATAACAAAATCTGTACCAAACTCCGGGACTCCCAGACAACCAAGCGGACATCCGTCAATGTCCTCCGGTGTGATACCGAGCACCTCTGTTCCTGCAAAAAGTCCCATTACACCTGGATCATCCAATGGAATATCAGTCGCTTTAAATACATTATTCACTCCATCGTATTTATTGTCCATCGCATCGGAATTGATCAGCTCTTCCAGCGTTTTAATCATGGTCGGATCATCGTGTCCGAGAATATCCAGTTTCAAAAGGTTGTGGTCGATAGAATGATAATCAAAATGAGTGGTGATAATATCGGTCGTCATATCATTTGCCGGATGCTGGATTGGAGTGAAAGAGTTAATGTCCTCTCCATGCGGAAGAACTACGATTCCCCCCGGATGCTGTCCGGTACTTCGGCGGATTCCGGTACAACCAGCTACGATACGATCAATCTCGCAGTTTCGCTTACGGTCACCACGCTCCTCATAATAATTCTTCACATATCCATAAGCCGTCTTTTCTGCAAGTGCGGCAATGGTTCCGGCACGGAAGGTCTGACCTTTTCCGAAAATAACCTCCGTATACTTATGCGCTTTACTCTGGTAATCTCCGGAGAAGTTCAGGTCGATATCCGGCTCTTTGTTTCCCTTGAATCCAAGGAAAGTCTCAAATGGAATGTCAAATCCGTCTTTGACCAGCTTCTTTCCACAGACCGGACAGTTCTTATCCGGCATATCGTGTCCACAGCCACCCACATATTTTTTCACTTCTTCCGAATCAAAATCACTATAGTGACAATTGCTGCAATAGTAATGTGGAACCAGAGGATTGACCTCCGTGATTCCTGCCATAGTTGCAACGAATGAAGATCCTACCGAACCACGGGATCCTACCAGGTAACCATCCTCGTTGGATTTCCATACCAGCTTCTGCGCAATGATATACATAACCGCAAATCCATTGGAAATGATGGAATTCAGTTCTCTTTCCAGTCGTTCATGTACGATCTCCGGAAGGGATCCCCGTACATAGAATGGGCTTTATTATAACAGATATCTCGCAGCATCTGGTCGGAATTCTCAATAACCGGAGGACACTTATCCGGGCGGACCGGAGAAATCTTCTCAATCATATCTGCAATCAGATTGGTGTTCCTGATCACAATTTCATACGCTTTTTCCGAACCAAGGTAGGCAAATTCATTCAGCATTTCCTCCGTTGTACGAAGGTATAATGGTGCCTGGTTATCGGCATCTCCAAATCCTTTTCCTGCCATGATGATCCGGCGGTACACCTCATCCTCCGGATCCATGAAATGCACGTCACAGGTTCCCACGACCGGTTTGTGGAACTGTTCGCCAAGATGCACGATCTTCCGGTTCAGATCCATGATATCTTCCATGGAATTGACGGAAGTCACCTTGTCACTTTCTACCATAAAAGCATTATTTCCAAGCGGCTGGATTTCCAGATAATCATAGAAATCCACGATCTTTGCGATGGTCTCATCCGGCTTTCCATCCAGAAGTGCCCGGTAAAGCTCTCCGGCTTCGCAGGCGCTTCCCACGATCAATCCTTCCCGATGCTCATTTAACACACTTTTCGGAATACGGGGTCTGCGGTTGTAGTAGACAAGATGTGACGCCGAGACCAGCTGGTACAAATTCACTCGTCCAATATCATTTCTTGCAAGGATAATGACATGGTATGTCGGAAGCTTTTTAATGGAATCCGGATTCAGATCCCCAAATTCATTAACCTTTGAAAGCGTGGTCAGATCCCGCTCTTTGAGCATCTGCACAAATTTCACAAAGATTTCTGCCGTGCAGCCTGCATCATCAACTGCGCGGTGATGATTCTCCAGGGAAATATTTAAAGCTTTTGCAACGGTATCCAGCTTGAAACGGTTCAGTGCCGGAAGCAGGACACGGGCAAGTGCTACGGTATCTACATAAGTAAAATCTGTCTCAATCTTCTGTCTTTTGCAGTTCTGCTCGATAAATCCCACATCAAAAGAAGCATTGTGCGCCACCAGAACCGCATCGCCAATAAATTCTATAAACCGCGGCAGGATCGTCTCAATATCCGGCGAACCAATGACCATCTCATCTGTGATGCCGGTAAGTTCCGTGATACGGAACGGGATCGGACGTTTCGGATTGACGAAGGTACTGAACTTGTCTGTGATCTTCCCGTCTTCCACTTTTACCGCGCCGATTTCAATAATCTTATCCTTGATCGGACTAAACCCGGTCGTCTCCAAGTCAAACACAACAAAGGTTCCGTGCAGCGACTGTCCTTTTTCATTAACTGCCACATCCTGCAGGTCATCGACTAAATATCCTTCCACTCCGTATATAACCTTAAAAGGATCATCAGCGGGGAGTCTCTCAATAAAATGATTAGCGTCCGGGAATCCCTGCACGACACCATGATCGGTAATCGCAATGGCTTTATGCCCCCAGTCATGCGCCCGTTTAAGAAGCGCTGACACCTCCGATACGCCATCCATATCGCTCATCTTCGTATGACAGTGAAGCTCTACTCTCTTCTCCGGCGCAGTGTCCTGCCTTGATTCTGTAAAATCAGCAATCTTGCGGATTCCGGTCACAGAACCAATGGTCAGTTCTCCGTCAAATTTATCAATCGTTGTAACACCCTTTATTTTCAGGAATACCCCTTTTTTAATCTCGGCAAGCAGATCCGGAAGCTGGTCATTGCGGGTAAACATCTTGACCATGATCGTGTCGGTAAAGTCGGTCACGGCAAACATGACGATTGTCTTTTCGTTCCGGATCTCACGGGTATCAAAGCTGATCACCTGTCCCCGGAAAGTAATCTCACCCATCTCTCCGGTAACTGTCTTCAGCTCGATCGGCATATCGTCAAAGTCCCGTCCATAGATTACGTTCGGGTCATCAGAGCGCTTGAGCGGATAATCCCGACGCACAAAGCTTCCCTTGCCACTTTTGAACCCACTGGACTTTCCTGCAAATTCCTGCTTTTTCGGAGTCTCCGGTTTCTTCTGTTCCTGTTTATTCTGCGTACTTGATGCATCTGCTTCTTTAGCGGCATCTTCTGCTTTTTCCGCTTTCTTCTTTGATACACCTTCCGTTTCTTTTGCTTTTGCCGCCTCTTCCGTGGCATGCTGTGCCTGCAGCTTCTGGTTCCGTTCCCTGATCGCATCTACTTCCTGCTGAAGCTGCATTTCATTGAACTTCTTGTATTTGCTCTCCCCTACTTCTTCGTAATCAATCTCCACATCCACCGGCACATGAAAACGGTTCTCAAAGACATCCTTCAGATAGCTGGTGATCTCGCTGGTCTTTCCTTCGGCAACAATGGTATCTGCCATGGTCAGACACAGGTACGTTCCCCTTCGAAGCGCACTTCGCCTTCTGGAACATATTTTTCTCCAGCACGCTTTTCTGCTCCAGTTCAAAAAGAATACTCTCCTTGTAGGCATGCATCAGGTTCTCCGGCGTATACTGCTCGGAAAGCCGGTATTCCTCGATGATCGTCACCGGAATATTTCCCTGCGAAAACAGCTGTTCCTCAATCTGGTTCTCTACATAACATACCGTTTTCTTCGGAATCAGATGGGTACTGTAAATATAAACCTTGATATGATTTCTGGCTGAAGTGGAGGTGATTTTCGTCACCTCCACCTTTTCAAACAGCATATGGCTGTCGTTATCGATATTCAATGTTGGAAACACATCAAAAAATAGCTTTGTCATCTTCTATTCGCCCCAATGTTCCAGTTCATTACGAAGTGCATCTAAAGTTCATCCTCCTTTACCTTGCGGATGATCTCTCCTTTTTGATCAGAAGTCCTTCCCCAATTCCCCCTGCGATTCCAAGATCAGCCTCTCTTGCTTCTCCAGGACCATTTACCACGCATCCCATCACTGCAACCTTGATATCAAGTGGATATTCCAGCAACCATCGTCTCTACTTATTGGCAAGTCCGATCAGATCAATCTTGGTACGTCCACAGGTCGGGCAGGATACAACTTCAATTCCTCCTTTTCTAAGTCCCAGTGCTTCAGGATCAGTTTGCACTCTTGATCTCTTCTAATGGATCCCCTGTCAGCGATACACGAATCGTATCTCCGATTCCCTGATAAAGGATGATTCCAAGTCCTACTGAAGATTTAATATTGCCTGAAAGCAGCGTCCCGGACTCGGTGATTCCCACATGCAACGGATACGGGCATTTCTTTGCGATCAGCTCATGCGCTTTTACACACATCATGACATCTGAAGACTTAATACTGACCACCAGATTGTCATAGCCCATGTTCTCGATCATGTGTACCTTGTCAAGTGCACTTTCCACGATTCCCTCTGCAGTCACGCCACCATATTTTTCCAGAAGGTTCTTCTCCAGCGAACCACTGTTCACCCCGACACGGATCGGAATCTCGTATTCTTTTGCTTTCTCCACAACCGCACGGACTCTGTCCTCACTTCCGATATTCCCCGGATTGATACGGATTTTATCTGCACCGTTTTCAATTGCAGCAATCGCAAGACGATAATCAAAATGTATATCTGCAACCAGTGGAATATGAATCTGTTTCTTAATCTCTTGTAAAGCCTGTGCTGCTTCCATATTCGGAACTGCACAGCGGATAATCTCGCATCCTGCCTTTTCCAGAGCAAGAATCTGTGCAACTGTAGATTTCACGTCCTCTGTCTTTGTATTTGTCATGGACTGGATCGCTACCGGATTGCCTCCACCGATCTTTCTTCCTCCGATATTTATTACTTTTGTCTCCTTCCTTGTCATCTGCTTTTAACCTCCTGTTCTCACACAAAACCCTCTGCCTGCGGACTTCGTGCCCACAGAGAGAGGGTTCTCTTTATTTGTCTGCTTTTTCAAAAATTATCTGGTCCCCATAATCCCACTCGGTAAGTGTAAGCTCGGTTCCGTCCACACTGTAATTGAATGTAGTGAGTACAGAATTGATCGCCTGCTCTACTTCCGATGCAGTTACATTATCACCAAGTTCTTTCGCTGTCTCATCAAGCTCTTCCTGCTTCACAGTAAATGTAATCTGCTTTGCCTTGATATCCAGTGTATATCCAAGTTCCACATCCACATTCTTACCATCGATCAGGTTCTTCCAGTCAAGCTCTGCTTCATTATGGTCATCTACTTCCAGTATCATATCACTCTCATCATGCTTCCACTTTCCTTCCAGCGGATTTCCGAAAAATCCCTGGTAAATGAAATATCCAGCACGATAATGATCAGAACGGTCGTAATTCCTGTCACATAGTTCCACACACGGCTTCTTTTATCTTCATCATTCTTTGCAATAATCATAGAATTAAGCTCCACATCATGTCAATCTTATAATTCATTATACGGGTTTTAACTTCACTGTCAACGGGGACTGCAAAGAAGAACAACTCTTTAAAAAGCAAAAAGGAAATCCACTGTAACGCAGATTCCCTTCTTTAATATCATAAATATCCTTATTTAGCACGCTTTCCCTTCAGATCCAAACAGACGGATCTTTTCGGCAACAACTTCTTCATTGCATCGATCTCATATGGGATAAGTCCCATCATGGTTCTCTCTCCTACTGCAATTCCGGCTTCCACACCGGCTTTTCCCGCTTTGTCAATATCTGTGAAAATATTTACCTTAGACACACCAAGCTTTACTGCCTGACGGAAGTCATTATCTGCAAGTCCGGAACCACCGTGAAGCACCAGTGGGATATTGACTTCTTTGAAATCACATCAATTCTGTCAAAATCCAGTTTCGGTGGGAATGCATAGTCTCCATGTGCATTTCGACCGCAACTGCAAGAGAATCTGCACCTGTACGTGTCACATAATCGAGTGCTGTATCCGGATCGGTATAATAGTCCTCCGGATTTGCAAGCTTTCCTGCTCCTGCATTATCTCCCACGTGACCTAATTCTGCCTCTACAGTCACACCCATCGCATGACAGATTTTTACCATTTCTGCTACACGCTCCACATTTTCTTCATATGACACCGTCGAGCAGTCATACATGATAGAAGTAAATCCCAGTTTTAAAGCTTCCATACAACGTTCAAACGTAAGGCCATGATCATAGTGTACACACACCGGAACACTCGCTTTTTTTGCCATCGGAATTAAATAGTTTGCAACCAGCTCCAGTTCAGTTGCCGGAAGAAGGACTTCTGCCGTTCCTACCATGACCGGAGCATGAAGTTCCTCTGCTGTCTCGATGATCGCACGTGCCATCTCATTATTTACCGCATTAAAAAATCCAACTCCATATTTTCCTTCTTTTGCCGGAAGCAAAATGTCATTCATATTTACTAACATACTTTTTCCCATCCTTCCCCAATTTTTCTTTTTAATTCTTCTAATGATTTCAGACCTGAGAGCGCATCATACGCAGCCACACAGCTTGCTCCCGTAGCTGCTGCAAGATGGAGACACATCTCCGGACTTCTCCTCCAAGCATTGACGTAAGAAATGCCGCAATACTGGTATCTCCTGCTCCGGTACCGGAAAGAATCTTTTCCGGTACATAGCTTTTCTCGAAAATTTCTTTTCCTGCCCATTCATCTGCCGAAATTTCTGTCTTTGGACTGATTTTTTCAAGTACCTTTTCTTCAGCTGTCTGAAGATACATTCCTTTTGCTCCGCATTTCAGAAGCAGAACCTTACATCCCATCTCCATGCATTTCTTAGCAAGAGGCTTGATATCCTGTTCGATATTCAGTACATCCGTGATATCTCCACCTTCAGCACGAACCTGCAGCTCGTCAAACTTTTCTCTGTCGATCATAAAACAGAGTTCTTCGATGCTCGGTACAAAAAAGTCAACATATGGAAGTGTCTTTTCCAATATTTTTTCCCAGTCTGCCTGCCCGCTTCTGAATTTGCATCAACTGCTGCCAGGTCGAGGGATGTTGCCGCCCCTGCCTCCTGTACAGATTTCATCAGATGTACCAGTTCTTCGCCTTCGTCCTGAAACATCGATTTCATCAATGTAGGATAGCCAAAATGGAAAAGTGCTGTATCCTTTACTTTTTCAAAATCAATATCTGCCACCATAAAGGTATGATTTGCTCCCGGATGATGGAGGAAAATCCGATCGATCCCAGGAATTGCCAGTACAACCGAATAGCTGGTCGAAGAATCTCTGTCACAGATCATTCCTTCTGTTGCGTCATAAGTATCAAGGCACTAAGAATCATTTTCCCAAATGCATCCTCTCCTACTTTTCCCATCAAAGAGACATCTGCGCCCAGAATTTTCATTGCAAGTCCGGTATTTGCAACAGCACCACCTGTGTGCACATCTGCATTTCCCATCTGAATCAGTTTTCCCGGGCTTAAAATCTGCTCAACATTTTTTACCTTTCCCTCTGGAAACACAGGCGTTATATCCAGACAGATATGTCCCGCTACAATTACCTTCTTTTTCATTTTCTCTTATTCTACTCCCATCAGAAGATTCACTACATACATTTCGAGTGCTTCAAAATCTCTCTCTTCTACGCACTTTTTCTGGAAATCATAGTCAAATCTGTCAACCTTTTCTTCCAGTGCCTTGAAGATATTAAGACTGTTTTCAAGATGTTTATAGCTGTCTTCATCTTTTGTTGTACGCATTGCTTTTACATCGAGTCCGACATATTCGCCATGATCACCATATCCGTTTTCTTTCAGGACTTTTACCTGATTGAATGCCTGACGGAGATTTTCAACACCGAATGATTTATCCTGGTCATAACGGATGCTGTTCTGGTCATTCAGATGAACAGTCATCAGTTTGTTCATAGCAAGTGCAAATCCGATCTCATGTGCCGGATCCAGTCCTGCAAGGATTGCATGAGCACTTTCAAGGTTTCCACCTACACGGATGGATCGATCGTAGCTGCTGAGATTGCCATTACATGTCCCATGGTTCCACAGATACTTCTGTCGATTGGTTCATTTGGTTTTGGTTCGATACAAACACGAATCTTTGGATCATATTCCAACATCTTGTTGATTGCTTCGATCAGCATCTTGGTTGCCCATACCGGTGATTTTGATTCTGCGCAAAGCGTTCCTTCTCTTGCAAGCCACAGAACGATCATATCGGTTCCGAGTTCATTAGCGATATCAATGGAACGATATGCTCTCCACATTGCATATTCGCGGTCTTCTTTGGAAGTACTCATAAATCCGCCATCCTGTGTGTGTGGATCCATCCAAAGTCTTGGTGCTACGAATTCCGCTTTCAGATTGTATTTATCCAGTGTCTTTTTCAGTTCACGCGCTTTTTCTTTGATTTCTTCTTCTGTATAATCATTGATGTTCGGTACAGCATCATCATCATGGAACTGGACTGCGGAGAACCCAATCTCTGCAAATTTTTTAAATTTCTCTTCGTTCGGGATGTCTTTTCTTGTTGCCGGGCCATAAGCATCTGCTCCTGTATGTACGTTCCACGGTCCTACTGAAAATTTGAATTGTGTCATTTCGATTACCTCTCTTTTTCTTTGATTTCTGACTCGAGTCCTTTTCTTTTGTTGGTTCTATCCTATCACTTTCTCCCGGCAAAGAAATGACAATGTTGTGATTTTCTCTGTTCCTTCTTGCTTATCTGTGTTATGATAAAAGCAAATAAAAACACAGAAAGGACTGGAATCGGATATGGAAAAGAAAGAGATGGAAATTGTCCATCATACAACTATGAATCATCTGGAGATTTTCGTCGTTGAAATGACTTCCCGCGGACCGCACGGACATGATGATTTTGAACTTGGAATGATCCTCGATGGAACAATGACACTTTTCCTGGAACAGGAGCAGCATCATCTGAAGACAGGAGACATTTACTTTATCAACCGCTACCAGGTACATTCTTTTTCCAATAAAACTGGGCGAAACCGCATCCTGGCATTTCAAATTGACTCTGATTTTTATAAACATATTTTTTATCAGTCCAAATTTCTTCATCTTGAAGATACTGTTTTTTGCAGCGGTCCATTTTATTCCAAGCTCCGTGGATTGCTTCTTGACTGTGCACGTTGTTATTTTAATGAAACTGCATACAATGAATTAAAATGTTCTGAATTACTCATCGAGATCATGTATCAGCTGCTCACAAATGCACACCCTTCTTTCACCAGTGAAAAAGAGTACAATGCTGCACAGACTGTCTCACACCGGATCAACCGGATCACTGACTATATTGCAGATCACTATTCAGAAAAGGTCACGCTGCAGGATATTGCAGATCTGGAGCATGTTACAACTTATCATGTTTCCCATTTTATTACAAAGGTTCTCGGAGTTTCTTTTCAGGATTATCTCAATAATGTCCGCTTTGAACATGCTTTAAAGCTGATGCAGACTTCTGATCTGTCCATTATAGACATCTGCATGGAAACCGGATTTTCCAGCAGCCGTTATCTGAACAGACTGTTTGCAGAAAAAATGGGCTGCACTGCCAGAGAATATCAAAAGACATCAAAAAAGCCGCACCTCATTGGCACGGCTCTTCCTACGGACAATATTCAAAAGCGTTATTCGTTCGAGCAATCCGCTTTTATCTTTTCTATGCTTTAATCGCATCATCAAATGCGACATCGGATGGCATGAAATTAATTTTCTTTGTAAATTCGCAGGCTTCTTTTCCACCGAAGTTTCTCTGCATACCACTGTCTTCCCACTCAACAGAAAGCGGACCCTCATATCCAATCTGATTGAGGCACGGATGATGTTATCAAAATCAACATCTCCATGACCCGGTGATACAAAATTCCATCCTCTTCTCTGGTCCCCAAATGTAATATGGGATCCAAGAATACCATTTCTTCCATTCAGATTCAATTTTGCATCTTTTACATGAACATGGTAAATACGATCCGCAAAATCAAGGATGAAAACAGCCGGATCAAGTCCCTGCCAGATCAGATGACTTGGATCAAAGTTGATTCCAAGTGTCGGTCTGTGTTCAAATACATCCAGCAATTTCTTTGTACTCCAGTAATCAAATGCAATTTCTGTCGGATGTACTTCGAGCGCAAGCTTTACACCACATTTATCAAATTCATCCATGATCGGACTCCACAATTCTTTTACCTTCTGGTATCCTTCTTCAATCATCTGCTCTGATGTCTGCGGGAAAGAATACCAGTATTTCCAGATCGGGGATCCCATAAAGACTGTTACAACATCTACCCCCATTGCTTTGGCTGCATGCGCAGTCACTTTCATCTCTTCGATTGCCCATTTCTGGATCTCTTCCGGTTTCCCTGCATATTCTGCCGGAGCAAAACCATCCAGTCTGGAATCATAAATAGATTCGATGCTGTCAACCACACACTGTCCTGCCAGATGGTTACTGATTGCCCAACATCCAAGACCATATTTCTTCAGAGTATCCTTCACTTCTTTAACATATTCCGGATCACTCTCTGCACGCTTCATATTCAGATGGGATGCAGATAACTCTAATCCTTCATATCCCATCTCCTGTGCCTGTCTGCACATTTCTTCCAAAGGAAGATCTCCCCACTGAATTGTAAATAATGTTACTGGTCTCATAAACCATTCCTCCTTTTTAAGTTCTACCCAGACATTTCCGTTCTGATTACTCTTAAGACATGCCTCTACAAACGCAAGTCCCTCTGCGCCATCCTTAACAGTCGGGTAATCAATCATCTCTTCTGTAAAAGTTCCCTCTTCTTTTGCTGTAACACACTCTGTAAAACTTCGGTACAGATTTCCCATTGCTTCTAACCAGCCTTCTGTATGTCCGGCCGGAAGTCTTCCGTATTTTGCTGCTTTCGGATCAATATCTCCATAGCCTCTATGTACTTCCCGGATCGTTCCATTCTTATCGATCAAAGTTATTTTTTCCGGTGTTTCCTGGAACCAGAGAATTGTCCCTTCACTTCCGTAAATCCGTACACGCAGACTGTTATCACATCCGATTGCTACCTGTGAGGTCCAGAATATGCCTGTTGCTCCGTTGTCAAATTCAACGAAAACCGAATCATTGTCATCCAGTTTTCTTCCCGGTACGATAATATCCATCTTTGCAAGGAGTCGTTTGATCTTAAGCCCCGTCATCGTCGCAACAGCATTTTCCACATGGGTTCCAAGATCGCCCAGACAGTTTACTCCACCAGACTGTGCAGGATCACAACGCCATTCGCCCTGTTTTCCTCCCATATCATCTTCAAATGCAAGCCAGCTGCGGGTATTCTGCCATCACAGTACGGACTTCCCCAATTGCTCCGGATGCGATGAGATCTCTTGCGTATTTTGCGGTTACATGTCCCATGTAAGTATAAGTAACCATAAATAACAACGATTTTTCTTCTGCAAGTTTTTGAAGTTCCAATGCTTTTTCATAGCTTGTTGTTACTGGTTTATCACATGCCACATGGATTCCTGCATTTAAAAATGCTTTACAGATTTCATAATGAGAAGCATTTGGAGTCACAATTACAACAAAATCAATGCCGTCCTCTCTTTTTGCCTCTTCTTTTGCCATTGTCTCATAATCTTTGTAACAGCGTTCTTCTTCGATATGCAGAATCTCCCCATTTTTTTGATTTCTCCGCATTTCTTGAAAATACACCGGCTACCAGTTTTGCACTTCCGTCTAATGCGATCGCTCTTCTGTGTGCATCCCCGATAAATGCATCTGGTCCCCCACCGATCATTCCATACTTTAATACTTTTGCCATAATTTCTCCTTTCAGACACTGTATTTTTTCGATAATTTCATTATATCACCTTTATTTTCTGCAAAATGATAATCTTGCGATTTTTATATGACTTTTATTACATTTTGCAATAGAAATTCTGAAGAAACTTCCTTTATGATACAAAAAACGTCAGCCACAATGTGACTGACGCCATAAAAATCTTATATTCAATTACTGAATATGTGGAAATATCGGTTTGAGTGCCGGATAGATCTGACGGAACTCCTGGTATCTCTTTTCGTATTTTTCAACCAGTTCTGCTTCCGGTTCTACGGTATCTACAATCTTAACCAGCTTGTCAGCTGCTGCTTCTACGCTTTCGTATTCGCCGCATCCGACTGCTGCAAGGATTGCACCTCCAAGTGCCGGTCCTTCTTCGCTCTCGATGATATCCACTTTCAGGTTCATGATATTGGCGATCATCTTTCTCCAAAGAGGACTCTTCTCCACCACCGCAGATCTTGGTACGTTCGATCTTGATTCCAAGGCTTTTTGCAACTTCAAGGGAATCACGGAGTGCAAATACAACTCCTTCCAGTACTGCCTGCATCATATCTGCTCTTGTGGTATCCATCGTCATACCGGTAAAGGTAGCTCTTGCATATGGATCATTGTGCGGTGAACGCTCTCCCATCAGATACGGAAGATAGAACACATGTTCTCACCTAGCTTTGTAATATCTTTCTGCTCTGCTGCAAAATCATCCGTGTGAAGAATCTCTTCTGCCCACCATTTATTGCAGGATGCAGCACTTAACATGCATCCCATCAGATGATAATGACCGTCTGCATGTGCAAAAGAATGCAGAGCATTGTTCTTATCCACGCCGAAGTTTGCACTGGAAATAAAGATGGTTCCGGATGTTCCAAGGGAAATGTTACATCTTCCGTCACCAACTGTTCCTGTTCCGACAGCTGCAGCTGCATTATCGCCTGCTCCTGCAATAATTTTTACATTTTCAGAAAGTCCGAGTTCTGCTGCTACTTCCGGCTTCAGACTTCCCACAACTTCGTAGCTTTCATAAAGCTTCGGAATCTGTTCTTCTGTTACGCCGCAGATGTCCATCATTCTTTGGACCAGCATTTGTGTTCTACATCCATCAGAAGCATGCCGATGCATCCGAATAATCAGGCAGAAGCTTCCTGACAGGCAGTATGCCAGATAATCTTTTGGAAGCATGATCTTTGTGATCTTTGCAAAATTCTCCGGCTCATTTTTCTTTACCCACAGGATCTTCGGTGCGGTAAATCCGGTAAATGCAATGTTTGCTGTGTATTTAGAAAGCGTTTCTTTTCCGATCTCGTTATTCAGATAATCCGTCTCTTCTGTGGTACGTCCATCGTTCCAGAGAATTGCCGGGCGGATGACCTGGTCGTCTTATCCAGAATGACCAGTCCGTGCATCTGTCCACCAAGCTGATTCCTGCAACCTGGCTCTTATCACACTCAGAAGTCAGTTCTTTGATGCCTTCTACGGACTGGGTAAACCAGTCTTCCGGATGCTGTTCTGACCAGCCGGATGTGGGAAATATAATGGGTATTCTTTTGAAACAATTTTTTTGATGTCGCCTTTTTCATCCATTAACAGAAGTTTTACTGCGGATGTTCCAAGGTCTACGCCTATATAGAGCATGATGTACCTCCTTGTTAGGGTTTTTGTATCAACCTGACAGATTCGAGGAATTGTGACCAGATTATAGAAAATAAATATTGCATCTTCCAATCGGCAAAGCATTCCGACGAGCCTCTTAGGGCGGAAATTGTGTCAGCAATGGCTTCCACAATTTCTGAGTCTCATCTTCATTGCCTCAAATGGAATCTGCCATATTTATTTTCTATAATCTGGTCCTCAAGACATTGAACCGCCTGCTTGAAACATAAATCCTGTTTTTAATTCGTGTTTCTTTGTACTATAAAGGGGCGGGTTTATTCAGCCGCCCCTTATATGATTGTGTATAGTTTTAATTAGCCCCAAGGATTTTCTGTTGGGTAACGTACACCTTTTGGCTGGTTGTAGCCGATTTCGTCTACCGGTACTCCGATATATTTGAATACTTCGTAAAGTGCTTTTCCGTAATGTCCGAATGCTACGGCTCCGTGATGCGGGAAGTTCTTTTCGATCAGTACATGACGATAGAATCTGCCCATTTCCGGAATTGCGAAGATTCCGATTGCTCCGAAGGAACGGGTTGCTACCGGAAGGACTTCACCGTGTGCAATGTAGCTCTCAGTACATTGTCTGATGTGCTCTGCAGACGGAAGAATGTGATATCTCCAGGTTTGATATCTCCTTCAAGTGTTCCCTGTGTTACTTCGATTGGAAGAGATCTTGCCATGATCATCTGGTATTCATTTCGCAGAATGAAAGTTTGGATGATGCAGTATTCCACAGTGGAATCCCATGAATGTATCTTTCAGTGTGTAATCGAATTTGCCTTAATGTCTTCTTCATAAAGGTCAGCCGGTACAGAGTTGTTAGTATCAAGGAGTGTTACAGTGTCTTCACTTACAACTGTTCCGATGAATTCGCTGAGTGCTCCATAGATATCTACTTCGCAAGATACCGGAATTCCCTGTGCTGTCAGACGGCTGTTTACATAGCATGGTACAAATCCAAACTGTGTCTGGAATGCAGGCCAGCATTTTCCGGCGATTGCAACATATTTGCGGTATCCTCTGTGTTCTTCTACCCAGTCTTTAAGTGTCAGTTCATACTGAGCAAGTTTTGAAAGGATTTCCGGTTTCTTGTTACCGGCTCCAAGTTCTTCTTCCATCTCTTTTACAATTGCCGGAATTCTTTCATCTCCGGCATGTTTGTTAAATGCTTCAAACAGGTCAAGTTCTGAGTTTTCTTCAATCTCTACGCCGATATTGTAAAGTTGTTTGATCGGTGCATTACATGCAAGGAAATTCAGCGGTCTTGGTCCAAAGCTGATAATCTTCAAATTGTTAAGTCCGATGACTGCTCTTGCGATCGGTTCAAATTCATGGATCATATCTGCGCATTCTTCTGCTGTTCCAACCGGATATTCCGGAATATATGCTTTAATATTACGAAGCTTTAAGTTGTAGCTTGCATTTAACATACCGCAGTATGCATCTCCACGTCCCTGGATCAGGTTGTTGCCGCTTTCTTCTGCTGCTGCAACAAACATCTTTGGTCCATCAAAGTGTTTTGCAAGCAGAGTCTCTGAGATTTCCGGTCCGAAGTTTCCAAGGTATACAACCAGTGCATTACATCCGGCTTTCTTGATATCTTCCAGAGCCTGTACCATATGGATCTCACTTTCTACGATACAGATCGGACATTCGTAAATATGTTCTTCTCCGTATTTTTCTTTGTAAGCTTTCATAAGTGCTTCTCTTCTTGATACAGAAAGGCTTTCCGGGAAGCAGTCACGGCTTACTGCAACAACTCCGATTTTCAGTTCTGGCATGTTATTCATTGTTTTTTCCTCCTAAAATATGAATCTGTCTGTTCTATTTTGCGATGTCGATATTCTCACCTTTAAGTCCGCACACAGCACCTTCGATTCCTGCTTCTTCATGTGCGATCAGCCATTTGTTCTTTGCGGTAAGAAGCTTGTCATCAAATGATTTGGTATGGCAGGTCATCAGATCTGTATTGGTTCCCTTTGGAAGAACTACTACTGCCTTAAATCCATTTCCATCTACTCCGCAAGGTGCATAGTGAAGGGTTGTTCCGTACACTTCGATTCCAATTCCTGCCGGGACAAGGAATGCTTCTACTTTTGATGTGTCATATGTAAAATCCGGTTCGATATCCTGCTCTGCCCCCAGAAGCAGAATGATATCTGTCACTGCGACATTCACTTCTGAACTTCTGTGATATTCCAGTGCGTTCAGTTTGCTGTTATGTCCGTTGCAGTATCCAATCTGGATCGGAAGTTCTCCGTAAACTCTCATCTTCAGATCGATTGCAACATCCGTTGCTTCCAGTTCTTCAATAGATGGTTCGTAGATGACATCCTCCGGAAGAGGGGTGTGTTCCATTGCCTTGATCAGCTTTGAAAAATCATACCCATCGATCACACGTCCGTATCTGCTGAATTCTGGATCTGTTACTTTTTTGATTTTCATTTCTTCCACCTTCTTTCTGTCTTATATTCTAACAGCTAAGTCGGTATCCGCTACCGAAAACTTAGCCTGTTAACTGCACTTCTTGTCCTTATGCTATTTTTTATTATTTTGCACGTTTCTTAGATTCTACATCAAAGATAACGGCTGCAAGAAGAACAATACCTTTTACAACTTTCCGCCAGTTGGCATCTACACCCATGATAGACATACCGAGGTTGATAACACCCATCAGAGTTGCACCTATGATAACTCCAGGGATTGTACCACTTCCACCGTAAGCGGAAGCACCACCGATGAAGCAGGATCCAATGGCATCCATTTCGTATCCATCACCGGCTGTCGGGTTTGCTGAGTTCAGACGGGCGATAACTGCCATTGCTGCAACTGCTGCAAGAAGTCCCATGTTTGCATAAGCGATAAAGTACACTTTATTAGTATTGATACCAGAAAGCTGTGCTGCTTTCTCATTTCCACCGATTGCGTATAAATGACGTCCTACGGTTGTCTTTGATGTCAGATATCCGTAGATCAGAACGATCACTGCTACCCAGATTAAGATCATCGGAATACCTTTGTACTGTGCCAGTCTCCACATAAATGCGATGATTACAATACTGATCACTGCGCATTTAACAATATCATTAACCGCTGGTCCGACTTTATATCCTTTTTGATCTTTGACATTCTTCCTTTGAAGTCATAAGTACAAACTGCT
>ENA-OQAS01000151-OQAS01000151.1-human-gut-metagenome-genome-assembly--contig:-NODE-151-length-36611-cov-3.490133_pt1 | contig 36611 bp, 53 predicted proteins | sample MGYA00242733_ERZ504523 | MGnify/ENA primary metagenome ERZ504523 (study PRJEB26092, sample SAMD00036239) | human gut metagenome | host: Homo sapiens | study: EMG produced TPA metagenomics assembly of...
CCTTCCAAAGTAATGGCATCGGCTCCCCCACAGTCTGAACCGGACGCACCAGCTCCGCCAAAAAGTAAAAAAAAGAACACCGGCAGTTGATACCTCCACCAAGCGGGGCATCAAAAACAGGCAAAGGAAGATATCCGTTATCTGAAGTGGGAGCAGAAAGAAGCCAGCCGACAGAAAAAAGAGGCGGCGAAACAGATAAAAATACAGAAAAAAACGGAAGCCCGGAGACGAAAGGAGGAAGAAAAACGGGCAGTTTCCGAAAAGCGGGCTGCAAAAAAGAGCAGAAAAAAAGGTGGTTTCCAAGGAGGACACCTCATCTGCCACGTCAAAACCCGTTTCCCGGAAAAAGCGAAAGAAAGACCAGACCTTGGAGGATTATCTTCCGGTGGAAAAAATCGCAAACGGAATCGTCTATACCACAGACGGACGGTACGTGAAGATCCTGGAGATTGAACCAATCAACTTTCTGCTTCGAAGTGCCAGGGAACAGCAGGGCATTATCTACAGCTTTATCAGTTACTTAAAGATCAGCTGTCAAACTCCAGATCAAGATGATCTCCAAAAAGCAGACATCAATAAGCATCTGGAGCAGTCCCAGCTGGAGCTGGAGCGGGAAACCGATCCCCACTGTCAGGAACTGCAGCGTGACTACATCCAGTTTGTCCAGAACTTAAGTTCCAGAGAAGCAGTATCCAGACGGTTCTTTCTGATCTTTGAATATGAACCATTCAACGCAAACCGAAAGGAAGAGGAACGGGAAATCCTTGCTGCTCTTGAGACAGCTCCCAGACCGCCAAAACCTTTCTATACCAGTGCGGGAATGAAGTGGTCTCCCATGACAATGAGGATGAATTTACTACGGATGTTCTCTACACCCTTTTAAACCGTACCCTTTGTACGGAGGTTCCGCTTTCGAACCGGATCAGCACTGTACTGTCCGCCTATACAAAGGAAAATCGCATGGAGGAACTGGATCACATCCGGATCAACGAGTTTCTCGCACCGGAAAGTGTGGATTTCAAGCACTCCCATTATGTGCAGATCAATGGGCTTTACCATTCCTACCTGCTTGTGCCGTCTGACGGCTACAAAAACCGGGTAACTCCCGGATGGCTGTCACTCCTTGTCAATGCCGGGGAAGGGATTGATATTGATTTCTTTCTCCAGAAACAGCCAAAGGACAAGATTCAGCAGCGTCTCGGTCAGCAGATCCGTATCAACCGTTCCAAATTAAAGGATGCGTCCGATACCAACACTGATTATGACGATCTGGATTCTGCCATCCGCTCCGGATATTTTCTGAAGCAGGGACTTGCCAACAACGAAGATTTCTATTACATGAATCTTCTCATCACCATTACTGCTTCCACGTTGGAAGAACTGCAGTGGCGGATTCAGGAAATGAAAAAGCTCCTGATCTCGCAGGATATGAACTTACACTCCTGCTACTTTTTACAGGAGCAGGGATTTTTATCCTCTCTGCCGCTGGCAAATCTGGACAAGAAGCTTTTTAAGCTGTCCAAGCGGAACGTACTGACTTCCGGGGCGGCAAGCTGCTATCCCTTCGTCAGCTACAGTATCTGCGATGATAACGGAATCCTCTTTGGGGTAAACAAGCATAACAATTCCCTGGTCATTGCGGATATCTTTGATTCCAGGCAGTACAAGAACAGCAACATCTGTATCTTAGGCTGTTCGGGAGCAGGAAAGACCTTCACCATGCAGACCATGGCACTAAGGATGCGAAGAAAAGGCATCCAGGTGTTCATCATCGCTCCGCTAAAGGGACACGAATTTTACCGGGCTGCAAGGAATGTCGGCGGAGAATTTATCCAGATCTCTCCTGCCAGTAAGAACTGTATCAACATCATGGAAATCCGGAAGGTAGACAATTCTGTAAATGAACTGCTGGACGGACCGACACTGGATGCCTCCGCACTGGCAGGCAAGATCCAAAGGCTTCACATCTTCTTCAGTCTGCTGATCCCGGATATGTCCCATGAGGAGAAGCAGCTTCTGGATGAAGCCCTAATCAAAACCTATGCCAGAAAAGGGATTACACATAAAAATGAATCCCTGACAGATCCGCAGCATCCGGAGCAGTACAAAAAGATGCCCATTCTGGAGGATGTCTACAATGTCCTGCTGGAAAGCGAGGATACCAAACGTCTGGCTCATATCCTGAACCGCCTGGTTCACGGTTCTGCTTCTTCCTTTAACCAGCAGACCAATGTGGACCTGACCAATAAATATACGGTACTGGATATCTCCGAACTGACCGGTTCCAGCGATCTTTTAACGGTCGGCATGTTCGTTGCCCTGGATTATGTCTGGGATAAAGCGAAGGAAAACCGTACCGAAGAGAAAGCCATCTTTGTCGATGAGGTCTGCAGCTCATCGGTGCATCCAGCAACCGGCTTGCAGCGGAATTCGTACTGGAGATTGCCAAGATCATCCGTGCTTACTCCGGAGCCGGCATCTTTGCCACACAGGATTTAAACGACTTCTTTGCTCTGGATGACGGGAAGTACGGCAAGGGTATCATCAATAACTGCAAGACCAAGATTATCCTGAACATGGAGGATGAAGAGGCACAGCGGGTGAAGACTATCCTGCATCTATCGGAAACAGAAGTAATGAACATCACCCATTTCCAGCGGGGCAACGGTCTGATCTCAACCAACAACAATAACATCACTGTGGAATTTAAGGCTTCCAATCTGGAAAAGGAGCTGATTACCACAGATCGGCAGGAGCTTCTGGAAATCCTTGCGAAACAGAAGAAACAGGCTGTGTAACTTTTGGCAGCACTGACGCTGCCCTTTTCATTTGAACTTCAAGAAGGAGGAGACTTATGTTACAGACATACAAATCCTATACCAGACGGACGCTGGCTATGCTGCTGGCAGTCCTTGTCGCAGTCGGCGCATTGTTTTCCGGCAGTTTTCCGGTTCATGCAGCGACGGCACCATCAGCTATAAGGCAGGTGCCAATATCCCTTACGGCAGCTATTTTACCTCCCGCATGAGCTTTGACGGGAGCAATACTGCCTACTGCGTGGAACCACTGAAGAAAACACCTTCCTCTGGTTCCTATTCCTATGACCTTTTAAGCCAGAACTCCCCGCTCAGAAAAGCGCTCTACTACTTAAACGGCGGTTACGGCTACGATAAAGTCGTCAAGGATAAATATTTCAGTGGCTGGAGTGATGATAACAGCTATGTCATCGGACATCTGGTTGTCGCTTACATCTATGCCGGTAATTCCGCTGACACCGGAGCTTTCCATGGCGCCCCGCAGTCCTATATTGATAAAGCACTGGAAGTAGCCAGTGCCATTCAGGGACTTCCGAACCGCCGGAAGGCTTCCGGGCATTCATCGTTCCGGGACAGGGCAGCCAGACCATTGCCGGAAGCTGGTATCAGGTTCCAAACGGCTGGATCGAACTGAAAAATCTTCTGCCAACGGAAGCGTATCGGACGGGAATCCGAATTACAGCTTAAAGGGTGCTGTGTATGGGATCTATCAGGGTGAGAAGCTCATCCAGAAACTGACCACTGATGAAAACGGGTATGCCAGATCCGGCGAACTGGAGGAAGGCGATTATACCATAAAAGAGCTCTCTGCTTCCAAAGGCTACATTGTAGACACCAAAGCTCACAAAGTCACCGTAAAAGCAGAACAGACTTCTGCTGCAAACGTAACAGATATTCCGCAGAATAATCCCATGAATCTGGTGCTTGAAAAGCTGGATGCCGAAACAAAGAAAGCCTCCCCACAGGGAGCAGCTTCCCTTGCAAACGCAGAATTTACAGTCAAGTTCTATACCGAGCAGTCTGACAGTGATCCTGCGGAAGCTGGAAAGAAACCGGCACGTACCTGGGTATTAAAAACAGATGTTTCCGGAAAGATGCATTTTACCAAAGATTCCTTTGTAAGCGGCGATGCCTTTTACTATACCAGTGATGGCAAGACCGTCTGTCTTCCGCTCGGTACCATAACGGTACAGGAAAGCAAAGCCCCTGCCGGATACCAGCTCAATCCAACTGTCTTCGTACAGAAAATTACAGGTGACGGTAAGCAGGAAATGGTTTCGGTATACCAGTCTTCTACCATAGAAGAATCTGTCATCCGTGGCGGAGTGAAGATCCAGAAACGTGACAGCGAGACCGGAGAAGCAAAACCGCAGGGTTCTGCCACTTTGGAAGGTACTGTCTTTGCGATCACTACGTTAAATGAAAATCCGGTATTAGTAGACGGAACATCCTACACGAAAGATCAGGTTGTCCTTACACTTACTGCCGATAAATCCGGTTCTGCTGCAACTGCAAAAGATGCTCTCCCATTCGGACATTACCGTGTGGATGAAACAACTGCACCTTCCGGTTATCTGAACAGCGGAAAGATCTCTGTAGAATTTGACATCACAGAACAGGGAAAAATCGTGGAACTGACTGCAAAAGACAATTCCATCTCCAATCAGGTCATCCGCGGGGATCTGGAATTTGTCAAGATTGCTGACGGCAGCCAGAACCGTCTGGCAAATGTGCCATTTAAGATCACTTCCAAAACAACAGGCGAAAGCCATGTGATTGTGACAGATGCCAACGGTTATGCCAGCACTTCCTCCAAATGGAACAAACATACCGCAAATACCAACCGGGGTGAGTCTTCGGAAGACGGCATCTGGTTCGGCACCTCCAAACCGGATGATTCCAAAGGCGCTCTCATTTACGATACTTACACTCTGGCGGAACAGCGTTGTGATTCCAACAAAGGCATGGATCTTTTAACCTTTGAAGTCAAGGTTTATAAGGATTCTGTTCTGATACAGGTTGGAACTCTGACCGATGATGCCATTGAGATCGGCACGACTGCTCTGGATGCCGAGACCGGTACACACATGAGCCAGCCGGCAAAAGAAGTGACCATTGAAGACGTTGTGGAATACGAAGGACTGAAAAAGGGCCAGAAATACAAACTGACTGGAACGTTAATGGACAAAGAAACAGGCGAACCAATCCTTGTGGATGGAAAACCGGTGACTTCCAAAACAGAATTTACTGCAAAGAAATCCTCTGGCTCCGTCAAAGTAACCTTTACCTTTGATGCAACTTCCTTAAAGGGCAAAACAACCGTTGTCTTCGAGGAATTATATCAGGATGAGATGCAGCTTGCAGTCCATACCGACATCAACGATGAAGACCAGACCATCTATTTCCCGGAAATCAAGACTACTGCGAAAGATGCGGACACGAACTCCAATATTTCCTGTGCAAAGAAAGAAATCACGCTGGTGGATACGGTTTCCTTTAAGGGGCTGGTTCCTAACCATAAATATGAAGTGACCGGAACTCTGATGGATAAAGAAACAAAGAAACCAGTCGAAACAGACGGAAAACCGGTGACAGCAAAAGCATCCTTCAAGCCAAAAGAATCCGCTGGTACGATAGAGGTTACCTTTACCTTTGATGCCAGCTCCTTAAAAGGGAAAACGGTAGTTGTCTTTGAATCCCTGGCTTACAAAGACAAGGAAGTTGCCGTACACGCAGACATTGCAGATGAAGGACAGACTATTTACTTCCCGGAAATCAAAACCACAGCCAAAGACGGCAGTGACGGGGATCAGGATGTCTCTGCTTCCAAGGAAGCGACTATCGTAGATACGGTCACTTATCATGGTCTGATGCCTGGATCTGAGTACAAAGTCATCGGAACCCTGATGAATAAGGAAACCGGAGAGGCTTTGTTAAAAGACGGAAAACCAGTTACCGCTCAGGCAGAATTTAAAGCAGAAAAAGCTGGCGGCTCTGTGGAAGTTACCTTTACCTTCGACGCTTCTGCTCTTGCCGGACAGGATGTGGTTGTCTTTGAAAAGCTCTACTATACAGACGGAAAAACCGAGCATGAGATTGCTTCCCATGAGGATCTGAAGGATGAAGGTCAGACCGTACACATGACGGAGCTTTCGAAGAACCGGAGACGCCTCCGGTAGCTCCGCCTGTAAGACCGGCGATGAGACGCCGCTTCTCCTGTATGCCGGAATCGCCATAGCTGCACTTGCAGGTGCAAGTGTCCTGGGCATCGTTTACTTCAAACGCAAAAAGAAACATCAGTAACTCATAACGAAGACTCCTGCAGGCAGCTCCCACATGGAACTGCCTGCTTCTTTAGTAGGTGATGAATATGAAACACCCCCACTGCAAGACAGATGCCAAGCACATCCGTCATTTTCTGAACCTCTGTGAAGGGAACTGGCACTCCTGTATCTACGTCTGGTGCCGCACTTGTAACGCACAGGAAAGCTGTGAGAACTCTGGCTTTTTATTCCATCCGGATGAAACGGGAAGCCCCTGCATCCTCCCTCTTTCAGATGCAGCGCTTTTGTTTCCCCGGATACCGGAGCCAACCGAATGTACCGGAAGCATGAGCATTGCTGCTTTTACAGAGCTTTATCTGCCTATCTGGCCGCTCAGAAGCTGCCTTTAAAGCCATGTCCCATTCCGGCACTGCTCCGGCTTCAGGAGAACCAGCAATATGACTGGTAACAAAAAGTTGCACTTTCAGGCTCTTATACGTACAGGATATGTAAAGAAAGGAGGCACTGCCTATGTTAAACGTAATTTCAATCATCCAATGTATCGATCAGGTCTTTACGAACCTGATATTTATTCCCATGATTTTTGTCCTGTATGTGAAATTCCGTCCGAAAAAGCCATGGACCAGAAGGCGCAGGAACACTTACCTGCTCTGTCTGGTACTGATCAGCTTATTCCTGCTACGGATTTTCTGTGAGAAGTTCATCTTTACACCGGTTAATTATCCACGTTTCACAGACAGCGGCTTATTCCCGCTCATCCGAGCAATTTTCTATCCCGGCATCTGAAAAATGGGGATTCGTGCCATTTAGTCCGAATCTGGGATCAGTATCCGCTTGCGTCCTATGGGAATTCATCACCTGCTTACTTACAATATAAGTATACAGTACGTACTGGTTATTCACGTACGCGTTACGTATCGTGTATGTACAAGCGAGGTGAAAACAGATGAAGAAACCAAAAATCATCCGCTGCCCTTACTGCGGCGGAACAGCAATATTAAGAGATGCATCCTTTGTATATGGAACGCATTCTCATGGCGGACAGGTTTATGTCTGCTCCCACTATCCATCCTGCAATTCCTATGTCGGGGTACATCCGGGAACCAAGATACCAAAAGGAACGCTCGCCAACCGGGAGCTTCGTCAAAAGCGGATTCAGGCACATCGAATTTTCGATCAGATCTGGCTACAGGGCATCCTTTCCAAACCGGAAGCATATCGCTGGGTGGCAGATAAGTTCTGTCTGACAGATAAGCAGGCTCACATCGGACAGTTCAGCAACTATATGTGCGACCAGCTCATTCGGGAATCCGCAGATGTTTTAAAGAACAACCATATTCCCTTCCGCCTCCGGGCAGCCAGCTGAAAGGCGGTGATTGATGATGACCTTACCACTAAATAAAAAGCAAAAACAACTGGTGGAAAAATCCATGGATCTGGTTCCGATCATGATTCGTTCCATGACCCGCACCGCTGCTATGTAACTGAGGAAGAACAACAGGAATTATGTCAGATTGGATATCTGGCTTTGTGCCGGTCGGCTGTCGGATTTGAGGAAGGAAGATCATTCCAGCCTTATGCCAAAACTATCATCCGTCATGCCATCTTTGACTACTGGCGGAAAATTGCCCGTGACCGCTCCATGCTCTGTTCTCTGGACGAAGCATCATCTGAAGATGAACATCTCCATTATCGTGATTTGTTTTCCTACGAGGATACACAAACAACTCACCCGGAAAAGGACACAAACCAGACCTTGCTTCTTGAGCATTTAACCAGCTTGGCACCGGACAGTCCTCAACTATTCAGAAGGGAATTGTAGCCCTCTATCTGCAACAGCAGGGATATACCAGCTTTGACTTGGCAAAACACTACCAAGTACCAGCCAATCGTGTACGGGCATGGCAGAGCAAAGCACGGAAACTATTACAGCAGGATGATGCACTCTATGCACTTCTGACTTAACCTTGAAGGAGGGAACTTTTATGCTGACACTTTATACTGCTGTCGGAACCTTAAAATTTCAAAAAACGACAGGCGGAAAATCCATTCCTCTTGTAATCAACGATGGACAAGAATATGGACTATCGGATGACGAGCTGCTGCTCTGGAGCTGTCTTGCCTTCCAGATTCTGACGCTCCATGAACTCCAGGATGCCTATACCCTGCGCCAGATACAGAAAGAAGGTCCGAAAGGCTTATCCTTCCAACACTATCTGAACCGACTTTCCTTACGCGGTCTGGTTGTAAGCGGAATTGGACTGACAGGGGTGGATGCCTTATATCGCCTTCTCGCAGTCTGACCATTATTCCCTTGAAGGATACCTTTCCCATCCGGCTCTTTGGCTGCGTTCAGCTTTATCTGGAAGGAACTATTGGTGCAAAAGAGTTTGGCAGATATTTAAAGAAGAAACCCTCTTCACCGATGGAAGATACCATTCTGAAGCTGGCTGATAAGGTATCCCTCACGACCGCTGAGCTTGTCACAAGTATGGAGCAGGAAAAAGTAATCCACAACGAATCGGATATTATGGATGAGTTATACACAGAACCGGAGACAACTTACCAAACACTTGTGGATGATGTCCAGATTCACCATACCCAGTATCCAGTGCTGCAGGCTATTGCTAATTTGTACCTGAATAAACAAATCACATTTCATACATGTTAAAGGAAGGAACCTTATGCCAAAACCATTTTTCACAAAGCTGGTTGCCATCAGTGCAATCGGCTTTTTCTGTGTACTTTTTGGGTGCATCTTCGGGATCGCCACCCATGACCGGCTCTTTATCCTCATGAGCCTCCTCATCGGAATCTGCAGCATCTTGCGTGCACTCAGTTTCTACCACCTGATCCATACACATGCTTATCTGTCACTGGACGTAAGCTGCACGAAACGGGAACAGACACTCTTCGGGAAAAACCAGCAATATTGGTTTGCCAGTGATAACGGAAAGGAATACGCCTTCTCACTGGAAAAGAATATCAAACTCCTAGAGGGACATCGGTATCGGCTGTACTTCCGGAAACCACAGCAGGGAACAGGGCAATCGATGCCATGTGCCGGAGATATTCTCGGATATGAAGAACTCACCGATCAACTGCCGGAACTTCCGGATACATCCGTTTAGATAGAAAATGAGCCGCCCGTACTGCATCACCCCTACAGTTCTGGCGGCTCATTTTATTATAAATAACCTCTCTTATTTCTATCAAACAATAGTGTTTGTATCCGCTTCAATGCCATGAGCATTTGCTCCGGGAATGTCTTAGTTAAACTTGAAAGAATTAGATTTTCATTCTCATTACACAAATATTATTAGATAACCAATTCAGAAATATCAATGCTCGTTTTATAGTTTTGTTTTACTCCGCCAGGAGAAGTAATAAAAATCGTAGCATATTCCCCATTTTCATAAAGGGTAATTTCTTTTATATCTTTTTCTTCATCTTGGTTCGTAGTATCGCAATAAAATTTTATGGTATATTTAGGGTTCATACCTATGCTTTTTTCTGTCTCTTTCCATGATTTTATATTTAAAGCAGAAATAACCTTGTCTATATTATGCTTATCATCATACTTTACCAGCAATTCCTTATTTGCGGCATCATATATCTCTATAACTTTTACACCTTTTACATAATTGTCCATTCTCTGCCTTTTTCCGCCCCGCCAGATACCTGTGCCGGTATTTAAGTTCTGCATACTCTGTGATCCGTTTCATGTAGACTGCATCATAAGCTCCGCCTACAGCACCAACCACCGGAATTCCCTGTAAGAACTTCATATACAGAAGCTCTTTTGACAAAGCTCCCGCCGTTTGTTCAATCTGCTCCTTTTCCTGATATTCTTCCGGCAGTATTCCACTTCTGATAAATTCATTCAGTTTACCATCCATCTCACAAAGCGTTTCACCAGAGGATACTGCTCCCTGTATCAACAGCAAGATAAAATACTTTTCTTCTCTGCTTTCATAACTGAACCCGTATTGTAAAGCAGTCTCATAAATATTCCTTAAAATCATCCCTGTAAATACCGGAATATCCGGCAGACCGATTCCCAATACGCCCATCCCGATTCCGGACGCACCGGATAGCAACAAATTCTTCGTTCCCGTATCTCTTGCCTTTTTAGAAAAAGAGCGGAGGATTTGGAATTCTGCTTACATCCGCCGTATACTGCCGCACCTGATAATCCTGCTCCAGTTTTGCCCGCTGATACGTCTTTTCAATAACCCCGGTTCCTTTCTCGAAAATCAGAGCAAATGCCTTTGCAAAAGCGGTATCCAATGTTTTCTGAAGTTTCGGCGGTATCTTTTCCTCCAGTTTCTGATTCAGAATGCTCTCCCTTTTCTCTGAACGCTTCTGAAGGAATCTTTGCTCCTGTACTTCCAGCTTTTCCCACTCCTTCTGAAGCGGTGTCCTTTTATCAAATAATCGCATCTTAATACACCTCCGCACCAAACGGCATCAATGCCAGTTTCGCCAGTTTAAACTGCTGCAAACCAAACGGGATTCCGATAATCGTCACACATAAAGCTGCACCCAACGCCAGATGTTCCAGTGCAAGAGGCAGACCGGATACGATCAGCCAGATGATATTCAAAAGGAACGAACCAGCTCCGCCACCATACTGCACCTCTTTTCCAAAGGGGAAAAAACTAAGCGCCGCAAATTTAAAGCACTGCATCCCTACTGGAATCCCCACAACGGTAATACACCAAAGGCAGCCTGCCAGACACCAGCTCAGCCCGCTGACTGCGCCGCCAAACACAAACCACAACACATTTCCCAGACATCCCATATGCTACACCTCCACATTCATTCGATTTCTCACATCAGCAAGTATCGTTTCTATCCGGTTGATGGCATCATCCACCTGTTCTCTTGCATCTGCAATCTTGCTCTGCACCATGTAATCTGCCACCAGCCCGTCCAGAAAGAAATCCGCAAAGGAAAGGAAGCTGCCGATTTCCATGCGCAGATCCAAGGAAACCTGCACATCTCTTAATTCTCTCTGAAAACGCTGAATATCGCTTTTCGCCTGTTCCATCAACGCAGATGCGTCATTCATTTTAGAATGCTTCACAAAGTCACTGATAAAGCCTCCTCCAAGCATATCAAAAATGCCCCAGTTTCTCGCACTTCCCAACTTATCCCTTGCTGCGTAAAGGCTCTGAAGCGCCCGCTCCCCTGCCTGTACTGCTTCCTGCATTTCCCGTTTCATCATTTCGTTACTCATCGTTTATCCTCTCTTTCTTTTTAGCAGACTATTGCGGCAGATTTTCTATATTTCATAATAAAAAAAGACTCCTATCATGACCTCTGCCACAATAAAAGTCTTGCTATCTCATTTGCTACGGGTATCTCTCGATACCGGTTGTCGGTTACAAAACCACCTCTTTCAAGCGTTCAGCTACTCCCTTTTTTGCTTGAGATGAATATAACATATTGGAAATAATTTGTCAAATCATGCATTTTTCTTTTCCAACCGTTCCGCTTCTCTGGCAAATACATGCGAGATATCAAACAGTTCCGGTACATCTGATATGGTACACACATTCACACAATAATTGAGCCATGGAAATTCTTTTGTCATCTGATAAATAACTGCCATGCTTTTGCTTCTGACATTGCTTCCACCGAATGATATCCCGATCCCTGAATATGCTCAAATCCGTTTGCTTCAAAAAAGTCCCTTACATCCGCATATGCATTATGCCAGTCACCTTTCGGATAATATTCCTTTAGTGCTTGTGTATTCAGGTCAAAATTGATGCCTTTCCTCTGTAAGCTGTCCATCTGTTAGTTCCTTATAAGTCTGTAATCAGGTTCTCCTTTTCTGTTCCGTTATACCAGAAACACTCTAACAAATTCTCTGCAATTCCTACGGAGTTTTTCAACTGAAAGATTGCTGCCCAGAATCTTCCATAGTCCTGCTTGCGTCCCCGGTCAAGATAAATCCTGCTTCCAAGGGCTTTGACTGCACAGCTTAAATCCTCCTGCTCAAAAATCTGATCTGCCTGTTCACACATCTGATTTACCGTTTCCGGAGCGAGCTTGCTTGTATCAAATTTAAGTTCTACTTTATACATTATACTCATCCTTTCATACAACAAATGACTGAGTGACTCTTCTCTTTCTACTGTAATTCTACCATGAAACCTATATAAAGTCATTCCCCATTTTCACTTGCTTTAATATAAATTTTTCCTTTTATTTTGGAAACACAATCTCCACACAGAACTCATTCCCTTCTATCCGGGCGCTGATTTTCCCATCCATACGAAGTACCAGCTCTTTCGCAATTGATAAGCCGAGACCGCTGGAAGTCTTACTGCGTGCTTCATCCGCTTTATAAAACCGTTCAAACACCTGATCTACATTTATTTTTCCACATGACATACTTGATTTTTTATCTGTATCCGGATGTTGTTTTCAACTTCTTCCAGTGAAATACTGATTTTCTTCTCCCCGTGATCCAGTCCGTTTTTTATGATATTCTGAAAAATTCTCTGGATTCCCTGTTCATTTCCGTTCATAAACAGCAGTTTATCTGTAATCTGTATCTCCGGTTCAATTCCTCTGCCCGTCCATTCATCGTAGTAGGAAAATATGGTATCTTTCAAAATCTTGTTGATACAGCAGGATGACATTTCCAGATGAAAAGAATCGTTTTTAAGTTTTGTAAAAGTAAATAATTCTTCCAGCATTTCTTTCAGGCTGCCGATTCTCTCCTGTATGATCTTCATATACCGTCTCTGCTCTTCCTGGTCTTCACAGGTTTCCATTAACTGAAAATATCCGTCAAGGGATGTCAAAGGAGTACGGATATCATGTGAGAGATTTGTATATGTATCCGAAATCATCTCCTCTTTCTTCAAGTATTCCTTCTTTTCCCTTCGCTTCAGTTCCAGCCATTCGTTTAAAACATCTGCCAACTCACCAATGCCTCCAAAATCCATTTCTCTGGTAATCAGCATGTTGCTGTCGTGCTTCATCAGAAACGACAACTGGCGGCAGATGTCTTTCACCTGCCGCTGGTATTTCCAAAATAACATTCCTTGTACCAGTATCACTGCTATCAATAGCACGAACCCTAGTTTTATCATTTAGATATCTCTCTTTCTGAATACCCATGCTGTCAGTAATGTAACCACGATTCCGAACGCCGCCGCAATCACAACTGCCGTCAGGCATTCCTTATTGGTCGGTGACATGGATAAAAGTGCAATCTTTCCTGTCACTGTATATTTCAAAATCTGGAAATTCTCCACACCTGCCTTCTGGATCAAATGATTGATCACTCCGTATAAGACAATCATGGTATTCATGCACAGGCAGATAACAATCGTCATGCTGAACACGTTGCTGTTCAAAACCACCGCAATCGCCATACTGATTAGTACCAGTGCATAATGAAGCAAAATCTGAATACCAAAGTATCTCAGCAACTCGCTTCCATTCCCCCACTCCAGATATCCGAAGTACATCTGCTGTGCAATAATCTGAATGATGAAATAAAGCAGCATGGTAACAGTCGTATACACAAACAACACGGAAGCTTTGGAAAAGATCAGGTTTCTCCGGCTCCTTACCTGCCCGCCGATATTTTTAATATAACCGCTTCCTATATCTGCACTGGAAAACAGCACTGTAAAAATCACCAGAAACAACGCCACAAACTTCGCCTGCAGGTTTGCATATACCTGATCAAAGACCGTTACTTTTCTCCCGGCTGTGTCGGCAGGAATACGGACATTCCCATATTGATGGTTTCTGGTTTCACTGTTTCTGCAATGTTTTCTGTCTGCTGTTGTTCCGCTTCCTTGTTCATCGTATCAATATCCAGTTTCGACATGGATGTGGAGAAGAATATAGCTGCCGCCATCACAATCCATACCACATACATACTTTTTGTCCGGACCATCCGGTACAGATCCATTTTTATCATATTAAGCATTTTGATTCCCTCCTGTCAGATTCAAGAAATAGGTTTCCAGTTCTTCACTGGTAATGGAAATTCCATTGACCAAAATTCCTGCTTTTGCCAGTTCCATATTGACATTGGCGCTTTCATTCAATCGTTCAAATATATGGATATGGCTCTTATCTGTAACCTGATAGTTGGTAAATCCCATTCTGTCCAGAATCGGGACTGCCTGCTCCGGATGGATTAACTCTATTTCAATCCGTTCACTGCAGCGTTTCATCAGTCTTCGCTTGTCAGCTCCTGCAGAAGACTTCCATTATGGATAATTCCATAATCCGTTGCAATCTTAGATAATTCCTCTAAAATATGACTGGATATCAAAATCGTCATATTCCGTTCATCTCGCAGTCTCTGTATGGTATCACGCACCTCTGCAATTCCCTGGGGATCAAGCCCATTGATCGGTTCATCAAGGACCAGGAGATCCGGCTCCCCGACCAGTGCCAGCCCGATTCCGAGACGCTGCTTCATTCCAAGGGAAAAATGTTTCGTTTTTTTCTTTCCGACACCTTCCAGTCCGACCGTCTCTAAGATATCTTCGATGTATCCCTTTTTCCGAATACCAAACAATTCACATTTTATTTTCAGGTTTGTATATGCATTCATGTTGCCATACAGCCCCGGTGCTTCAATCAGACACCCCACACGAGAACGAATCCTCTCCAGTTCTTTTCCTTTACACCCGAACATCTCAATCTCTCCGGCTGTCGGTCTTGCAAGTCCACTGATCATCTTCAGGCAAGTCGTCTTTCCCGCACCGTTCCGTCCGATAAATCCATAGATAGCACCCTTTTTTATGTGAAGGTTTACTTTATCCACTGCCTTATGATGACCATACTGCTTCGTCAATCCATTTGTACTTAATAACAATTCACTCAATGCTTTCATCTCCTTTTCTTATCTGCTGTTATCATATCGGATAAATCCTAATCAAACGCAAATAAATAGTAAAAAAAGAGTAAAGATTAAGAATGCAGACGGTAGCCGATTCCCCATACGGTATCAATATATTCCTCCTGCGTTACTGCTTTTATCTTTTTCCGGATATTGCTGATATGTACATCCAGTGTCTTTGTCTCTCCCATATAGTGTTCATCCCACGCATATTCAAAAATCTCTTCTTTGCTGAAGACCTGTTTCGGATGCTCCAGTAAAAGCTCCAGAATTGCAAATTCCTGCTTTGTAATTTTGGGAAGCAGCACTCCGGCAATCCGGACTTCAAAGCGCTCACGGTCCAGTTCCAGGTTTTATATGACACGCTTTTATGTTCCGGCTCCTGCTGCATATGGCGGAGCTGAACCTGAATCCGGGCAAGCACCTCCTGTATCTCAAACGGTTTTGTAATGTAATCATCTGCCCCACTGGTAAGAAGCCCGATTTTTCATCCAATCCGTCTTTGGCTGTCAGGACAATAACCGGCGTATTGCCCTGTTTCCGAATCTGGGCAAGCACCTCTTCTCCTGAAATTCCCGGAAGCATCAGATCCAATAGAATCAAAGAAAAGCCCGCCTTATCCATCTGGAACAGCATCCTCGCTTCGTCCCGGAAAAAGCCTGTACCGTCTCATACCCTGCTTTCTGTAATGCCGTATATAAAAGATTATTGATATCCGTATCGTCTTCTACAATCAGAATTCTGTTTTTCTGCTCCATTTTTCTCATCCTTCCATTTTCCGATTTAAACAATATTATATTGCACTTTTATAACTATGTCCAAAATTCTTTTGATATTATCCTTCCACCTCGTCTACATATGCTATATATAGTTCTAATTCTTTTGACATATGCTATATCTTGTGTTAATATAATCTTGTATTTAAGTTTTTGTGCTGTCCCGTCATGGGAGTCTGGACCATTCATCCAGAAGCATATGCAGTTTAAGTTTGGAAAATCGTGTCATTATACTGCCGTTTTATACGGTGCTATAATGGCACTTTTTTTATTTTAATCTATTTTAACGCCCAAAGAGGCAGAAAGGAGAATTTTTATGTCAGCAATTTTAACAATTTTAGGGAGGGTCACAAGAGATCCTGAGATGCAGCAAGGAAAAAATTCCGGTACGGAATATGTTTCTCTGGACATTGCAGTTTCACAGCGAGGCCAGGATGGAAAGGAAGAAACCATTTACTATCAGTGCTATTTTAACAAGTTCCTTGCAGAACGCTTAGCAAAAGCAGGCGTAAAGAAAGGAACCGGCTGATGATCTATGGTGATCTGGAGCTTCATCCGTTCATTTATCAGAAAGGAAAGAATGCGGGGCAGGCAAATGCCGGTCCGAGGATCAATGTCAAGGACTGGCACTTTGTACCATCCAACCGTTCTGACAGCAATACCGGACATCCGGGTGCAAACCAGAACAGCCAGCCGAATGGTGGTGCGGCAACGCCCGGTGCAGCCGGCAATGGCAGCTACCCAATGCAGGGAAATCCCAATGGCAGCTACCAGAATCAGGCAATGCCTGGCGGCTATCCACAGCAGGGAATGGCTCCTGCTAACGGTGCCTACACGCCTCCTGCAAATGGCGGACAGTATCAGGCTCCGCCAAACGGAACCGGTCAGCCACAGAGCAGCTACCCGCCGCAGGCAGTTATACCGGAATGCCAAATTACGGAGGTATGCCGGGCAGTCAGCCAACTGACGGCTTTCAAAATGTGCCGGAACAGATGGCATCCCAGTTGCCCTATTAACTCTCAAGGAACCCTATGTTGAGGAATTGCATTTATCATCTTTGTGATGATGCAGTTCCTCTTTTTCATGTCCGGAAGCGGCGATTTCCCATCCAGCTTCCGGGCTTGTCTAAGAATCATGAATCAGAAAGGAATCAGCTCATGAAAAAATCAAATCGAAAAAAATTCTTACAGTTTGTCGTGCTTGTACTGTTTCTTGCAGCACTTTTCGTACCACAGGATGCCAACCGGCTTCTGATTGCAGGCATTGCCTGATCGGTATCGGAGTCACGCTGTTCAGTTATCTTCTCCCGCTTTTCACGGAACGCCTGAAAAACAGAGCATAAGCTACGAAAACGCCCAGAAAGAACTCGTCATCTGGAAGGAACACCTGATCTGGAAACCATTCTCTGGAGACAGATCAAATTCCAGATTACCGGAAAGCTCAAGGAAGCCTTCCCGGATGCCACATGGGATTTTGTGAAAGAACCACCGCTCTCCCAGATACTGGATGGGGAACCATTACGGATTCGCACACGGAATACCGGAAGTTATAATTTTGCGGAAATTCTCATGGATGCCCGTGGCAGTCTGACGCTTCAGATGATGACCATTGAATCCTTACATAAAAAGGAACCGTCAGAAGGAAATCCGGATTCCAGACCAGCCGTTAATCCCAAATCATGGTATTCCCTGATTGGGAAACCGCTACTGATGGAATTGGTCGGTGACTTACAGGCAAGGGGCTATGAAAAGCTGTTTATCAACGAGCAGGGAGATGTCTATATTCTGAACGGCACTGAACCGGAAGTCCGGGGAAAGCTGGAACATTTCCCGCCCAAAGATTACTGGGGCGAATTGACGGAGATTTTTACTGAAGATGAATTGACCACAGAAGAGACCGAGCAGGCACTGGAACTGTCCTGGATCTCATAAGAAGGAGGAACGAATCATGGCAAATAACATCGTAGCAACCTGGGGGTTCAAACGCAAACTCCCGGAACCATTTGAGGATTATACGGACCATGCAATCTTTGATGACATTGCATCCAAATACTGTACTCAGCCACGGAAAAAATCCACGCTTCATGCAGCTACCCTGCGGGCAGTCCTTGCTTATCTGGAGCTGGAAAACCCGGTTGGCAGTACCCCGCCGGAAAAGCTTGGGGCGGTCGGTACCCAATCCAACAATTTTGTTGTGGCGGAATATCCGAGCAAAACCGGTGATCTTCAGGTGGTTGTCTACAACCAGCTAAACGGAAGTTTTACGGAGGCTGCTATACTCCTCCGCCGGATGTGGAAAGCACACCGGAAAAATACGAATTTAAAGACTCCAAACAGTCCGGTGCGGCTCTGCTGTTCGCACTGATGCCGGTTTTTCTGGCAGATGAAGAGTGTAATGAAAAGTATCAGGAATTAAAAGCGCACCGGGACAACGGTTATCCCGATCTGGACGCCGCTGCGGAAACAGCAGCCGTTCTCTGCGACAACATTTACCGGAGAACCCGCTATTCATCAGGTCTCCCGACCGGTGGTGTTAAGATTGACCTTCCGGCAAACGGCGTATTGTCGCTGATCAAACCGTTAAATATCCAGAAGGGGGTCTATGCACCAACCGAAGTGCTCCATGGAGACTTTCAGGTGTTACGTCCAGGAAGTGGATTTAAGAAAGCACAGGCAGCCATTTCCAGAGATGATTTTGTTGGGAAATTTATCCTGACCGCATCCCGAAGGCTGTCTCCGGAAGAGGAAGTATCTGTTCCGCCATTGGCAGAGTGTACATCATCCCTCCGGAAATCAAACGGATCTGCGAACATGCAAAGCTGACAACGGATACCACACAGCCGATGCGGAATTTTCTTTTACGTGGACCGGCAGGTACCGGAAAGACCGAAGGAGCCAAAGCCATTGCTTCCGCACTTCACCTTCCTTACCACTGCATTACCTGTTCCGCAAACACAGAGGTATTCGACCTTTTAGGTCAGATTCTTCCGGATGTGGACGGAAAACGCACCCGGCTTCAGCGGCAGTACCCGTCTTTTCAGGAAATCCAGTTAGATCCTTCCGGTGCCTATCAGAAGCTGACCGGAAACTATGATGAAGAAATTTCTGCCGAGGACACCTACCAGAAGCTGATCGATACGATTTTTGATGAAATGCACAGCTATTATAAGGAACACACCTCCGGACAGAACTTCCAGTATGTGGATACGCCTCTAGTCGAAGCCATCCGCTATGGGTATATTCTTGAGATACAGGAGCCTACGGTCATTGCTAATCCCGGTGTACTGGTTGGACTTAACTCCCTTTTAGACCGCTGTAACAGCGTATATCTTCCAAACGGAGAAACCATCCACCGTCATCCGGATACGACCATCGTAATCACCACAAACAATGACTATGCAGGCTGTAAACAGATGAACCAGTCTGTCATTTCCCGAATGAACCTTGTGATTGATCTGGATGAACCGGATGAGGATACACAGGTAGAACGTGCCATGGCTGTTACCGGATGCAAGGATGCAAAAACGGTACGTCTGATGACACGCATTGTCAAATCCATGGCTGTCTACTGCCGGGAAAATCTCATTACAGATGGCTGCTGTGGCATGAGGGAGCTGATTTCCTGGGTGCAGTCCTACATGGTCTGCGGGGATATCCGGGAAGCGGCCCGTTACACGGTGCTTGCCTCTGCCTCTGCCGATGCTGAGAACGTACGGAAGTGGAAGAAAGCTGTCTGGATACTGTGCTTGCTGCGTAGACACGCCTATGAGAAAAGCAGCACTCACAGAAGCCCAGATCCGAAAGCATCTGGCAGATAATCTGTCTTATCTCCGGCAAGCCAAAACACCGAAGTTATCACAAAAGGCAGTTGCCAGAATCTTAAATCTTCCCCCGAAAACCATTATGAATTATGAAAATGCAAACTCCTCCCCGATGGCTTATGCGTCCTTCGCCTTGCTGTGTATTACGGCTGCACGATGGAGGAACTGCTGACAAAAAATCTAAGAAAAGAAAGGAAGAATATCACGTGAATCACAGCCAAAGAAATTTAAAGAAACTAATCCGGGCAAAAGAGGATTCCATTGCGGATGAGGAGTTATTCCTCTCCGCTGCCTATCAGAAGTACCAGACCTCCCTTGCCAGAGCCGTTACCGGACGTTACCGGTATGGACTGCAGGTACTGCTGGACTGGGACATTTCCGAACAGGCAGGCGTTGCATATACCGACAATTATAAGGTACATCTCAACGCAGCGAACCCGATCACCCAGTCTTTCCCCACCCGTTTCTTACGTTCCAGAGCCTGACAGGGCTCACTGGGCATGAAGTGGGGCACTTACTCTATTCTGATTTCACAGCCCACGCTGTTCATCTGAGGAGTCTGGAAAACGGTTCCTTCTATCCGAAGGAGCCGGAGCTATCCCTTCCCGCTTATCAGACAGCACTGGAGGAGATCAAGGAAGTGTTAGAAGAAAAGGACAAAGCCGGATGCCTGACACTGGCACGATGTGCCGGAATTTTTCAAAACATTCTGGAAGACATCCATATTGAAGACCGTATGTGTGAGGAGTTCCACGGCACCTTCCGACAGGGGATTGAACTCAATAACCTGCGTATGTCCGAACAGATTCCTTCCATACAGGAACAAATTGACAAAGATTACCAGCCATTTTCCATCATTGCCAACCTGATCCTTTCCTATTGCCGGACCGGAAACATCAACAATCCCACCGGCTATCAGGGGGAGTATCTGGATAGCATTTCCGATTGTACCGATCTTCTGGATGCGGCAATGGAATCGGAAAAAGGCACTGACCGGATGCTGACTTCTAATGCACTCTTAGCCCTGACCTGGAACTATATCCAGCCGCTCATCGAAAAGACACGGGAGGAATTGGAAATGCATGGCGAGGATTCCGCTGCCGATGCTCTGGAAGAGCTTCTGGGGGATGAAGTCAGCAGCGGTTCTCCTCTTCCGGCCGGGAAAAGCGGTGCCATTCCAAAGAATATCAAACCAGCTTCCCCAAAAGGAAGCGGGAATGATGAGGGCAATGCTCCTTCCGGCCCACGTACCAAAGAGGATGCCATAGAGGAAGCCAAACAGGTGCTTTCGGAAGAAGGCGGGCGCATTGCTCTTACAAAGACCAATACCATTCTGGATGAAAACAACCCCGGCGTCACTTATGTCAGTCAGTATCAGGGCAGCGGCTATGAGCATGCTGCAGAGGATCTGTTCCGGATCTTGAACGATGTGGCTGCAGAAAAGGTGCAGGAAGACTGTCAGACGGAACTGACCGAGGAACTGCAGAAAACAGCCAATGATATTCATTACGGCAATGCCCATGCAGGCATCCATGTTACCATCCATCGCCTGACCAGTGTTTCCGATTACCTGAAGAATGAATACCAGACAGTTGCTCCCCCGCTCCTGCGCTTCCAAAAAGCTGCAAAGCACCATCCTGCCGCTTTTGAAAGAAGAACAGCAAGGCGGAAAGCAGAAGAATCTCCTGTTTGGAAAACGTCTGGACTCCCATGCTCTCTATAAGACAGACGGAACCATCTTTACCAGAACCAGACTTCCAGGAGAGGAAAAAAGTCTGGCTGTTGCCCTCCTGATTGACGAGAGTGGTTCGATGGGTTGGGGTGACCGGATGACACATGCAAGAAAGACTGCCATTGTCCTTTATGATTTCTGTAAAAGCCTCGGTATCCCTATCACCATTTACGGGCATTCCACGGATGCAGGCGGCGTTGCTCTTTACTCCTATGCAGAATTTGATTCTGTGGACAATGAGGACTGTTACCGGCTGATGGATATGTGCGACCGCAACGGGAACCGGGACGGCGCAGCTCTCCGCTTCGTAGCAGAGCATTTGTGCACACGCCCGGAGCTTCAGAAGCTGCTGATCCTGATTTCTGACGGTCAGCCAGCCGATTACGGCTACAGCGGAACGGAAGCAGAGGCAGATCTGCGGGGCATCAAGAAAGAATACGAAAAACGGGATGTCATCCTGTTTGCGGCTGCCATTGGTGACGATAAGGAAAATATCCGCAGGATTTACAAGGACGGATTCCTGGATATCACGAAACTGGAAGAGCTTCCAAAGAATATGGCACAGCTTGTCAAACAGCATCTCAAATAAAGGAAGGTGAATACTCATGAATGAAACTTATCAAAACCGGATTACCGACCAGATCTGCAAGATCCAGAATGACCGGGCACTCATTGCCTTTTATGACCGGCTCCGCTACGCACCACTCGGCAACTATGCACAGCTACATGCCAAAGGGGAATATCAGGAAAACGGGCATAAAGTACATTCTTTAATCTGCATCACCATTCAGGATTATTCCAACGGTACCGGAGACCGGAATATCATCACCCGTTTCAACCTGGCACCGGAACAGATCCAGTTCCTCTTAACCCGGATCACTTCCGGTTTTCAGGAATTTGAATGGAGCCAGAGCAAGATCTACGGCAATCCCGATCAGAACGGTTATTCCACAGCCAGATGTTTTATATCTCCAGACATCCCTATGATTCCAAAGGGCAGCCTATGAAAAGCCCATGGAAAATCCAGATTGTAAATGGGAAAGGCATCAAAGCACAGAATAAGAACGGTGGTTCCTACATGCAGCCACGCAGCTTCCAGTCCGAAAAGACGACAGCCATCCAGCTTACCGACATGGATCTGTTCACGCTTCTGAAGCGGACGGATTCCTATATTTCCAACTGGGAAACGGTGATTGCTGCATCACTGATCAATAACGGAAAACGGATGCTGGCAGACCAGCAGAACAGTCAAATGCAACAGACAGCACAGGCTCCGCCTTACGCTGCCTAAATTTTCAGAAGAGAAGCGGTACTTTACTGCTTCTCCTCTTTTTAAGAAGGAGACTTTAGTTATGAATATTGCACTCATCCGGACCATGGACTCTCAGGGGCGTATCGTCATCCCTGCAGAAATCCGGAAACAAATGAAGCTCTCAGACGGAGATGCACTGGAACTGGAAAATGTGGGAATGGAGCTGCTTTTACGCAAATGCCCTACCCACTTAAACGGAAAAGAGGAAATGGCTTCCTATCTTTCCGTCCTCTACAGTGTCATCCACTGTGGTATCGCAATTTGCAGTGAGGCTCACATACTCGTATCTGCGGGCATCTATCTTCCGGAAGGCACTCCCGTTACAGAAGAACTCGCCGAATTGGTTGCGGACGGCCAGGAACTGATCTCTGCTGAGAACTGCCCTGTCTACCCGGTATCCAACACCCGTCAACCGGTTTGTGCTTTTTTCCCGATTTTAAGGGAAGACAGAGAGCCGCTGGCACTTCTTCTCTGTTCCAGAACCGGACAGCATTTATCCGAGATGGAATTGGGATGCGCTAAACTGGTCGCTGCCGTAATTGCAAACAAAATTAAGTAAGGAAAGGAGCGTGAAATCAATGAAGAATACAAATATAACCTTACACACCACCCAAAAGAAAGAATATGTCCTCACCGGAATCCTGTCCCTGCCCCTCCATCTGGGAGAACGGGCGTGATCTATAGTTATAACCAGACCTTTGCGACCAGTCCGGTGCAGAGTATTCTGGAAGTATCCGAAAACGGTGTGGTATTTGAGACCTGCAACAGTATTTACCGTCTCAGCTACACCCGTGTTCCGATGGAGCTGGAGGCGATGTGTGCTTGACAAGAATGGAAGAACTGGAGAGCTGCCTTTCGGGGCTCCTCTCCACCTTAAAGAAGAACCGGGAACATGTGCCTCTGGAAGTGCTGAAGACACAGTATAAGCAGCCGTATGAAGAACTGGTCAGAAACATCAACCTGACCGCTTCTGCCTATGCAAAATCTGTGCTGCTCCACCGGCTGGTCCTGAATCCGGATGCAGATGTGGAGGAACAATGTACCGTCATCAACCAGATGATACAAACTTCCGGGATGCTGAAGAAAATCAGCTCCTGCATGTCCAAAACCTATGATGTAGGACAGATATATCCTCTGATACTGGAACTACGCCATATGGTCGAACAGGCACTCTGGCCCTATGTGAATCAGGCAACTTGTCTGGTCGCAGATCTGGATGATATAGAAAAAGAACCGACAATTTACAATTTTTTGACACATGAAGTTTATGAAAATGATACCTGGATTCACCGAGAAATCGACCTGCGCTGGAAACTACTGGTACATCTTACTCCCGAACAAAGAGAATCCGTACCACCAGCAATCATAGTATGAATGGAGGAATTTACCATGAAAGAACAACCATCTAATCCTTGCGAGAAAGTCTCATTTATTTTGACCTATGACCAGCTTGAAGCTGCTTATAACATCTACCGGGAACAATTTATTTCCTGCGACTTCATCCGCCGCTCCATGAACGTCTGGAGGAAAGAATCGGACTCTGCAACCTTCCATATGAAACGCTGCGTGATGATCCAAGCCTTCTTCATGAAGCATACCTGCAGTTTCTCCGACTGGAAGACTGCAATGTGGCTTATAACGACACGCTGGAGCAGGTAATTGATGCAATCGAACAATGGCTTGCCTCTGGCACCTTATCCCCTGTAAACCTTACGGTTTCCAACCAGAATATGGGTGAAACTTTTGGAACGGAGGTGGATGTGTAATGGCAAATATCTGCTGTGATGATGTGATCTTTTATACAGAAGGAAATCCGGAAGGACTATATGACTTGTGGGAGGACCTGGAAACCTACATCATTCTGAACCAGAATCCTGATTTATGCTGGATTGGCAATTTATTTTCCCACAAGAAAATAGATTCCACCGGAATATCTCTTCGTGGAAATGTCAGCTACATGGAATGGAATGATACGTATATTCTACTTTCTTTAGAGACAGCATGGACTCCACTTTATGAAGCATATCAGGCGATAGCCGCTGCATATCATGTTCCCTTTGTGATGCAAAGCATAGAACCTGGAGAACGAATTTATTATAACACGGATGAAGCACACCTATTTTTCCCTGACCGATATTGTGTCCGCTTATATGAAGAAAGCCTATTGACTCCATGTGGCTTAATAATCGGAGAAAAGCTGGAAGACGGTGAACCATTTGAAACGGAAACAGACGTATTAGAACGATTCAGAGATTGCGGATATCCAGCAGCTACACTAAAAGAGTTGGAGCTCATGTTCGATGCGGATGAACTTATTATTTTTGAATTTACAAATCCATATTTGGATCTGGAGCAGAAAAATGCTTGTGCATGAAACTTCTCCCCTCCACACCAAAGACGATTATCATCAGATTTAAAGGAGGAACACCATGACTGATTTGGAACTGGATGTCTGGGATGCATGGCTCAGGGAACGTCAGGAACATCTGGAAGAAACCCTGTCCAATATCTCACCATCGGAAGAACCCTGCAGATATTACCTGCTAACCGGATATATTCAGGGAATGCTAGAAGCTCTTACCATGCTTACGACTGTTGAGGATGGGAAACGCTTCAAGATCAAACTGGAGCAATTTCGCCAGAATCTGCTCCTCTCTGGAGATTACGATGCTACCGGTAACTATAAACAGGCAGTGAAGAAAACTGCTGTTTAAATACTTCGAGCCGCCCAATCGGACGGCTCTTTTTATGCCCGAAAACGGTAGCCTACACCACGTATCGTTTCTATGTAGTGCGGTTCTTCCGGATTTTCTTCTATTTTCTTTCTCAGATTCTTGACTAACCCATAGACACGGTTATCCACTTCTGACTCCACATCCTCATAAATATGCTGGTAAATCTGTTCTTTTGTAAATACGATTGGGGATAAGCCAGATAAAAAAGCAGGTCATATTCATGTCTGGTAAGTTCCACAACCTTACCATCTTTGATTACGCTCCGCTGAAGCTGGTCTATTTCCAAACCTTGGAATGTCAACTTTTCAGAATTTGTAATCTCCATAACTTCTAACGTACTTTCGCAGGCTAGAACTGATTTAATTTTATTCAGGATTCCCTCTTCGGAATCAGAAATGGTAAGAATCATCTCTTTCCCATAACATCACCTGCTTTTCTTAGCATTTAGCTTTCACTCCTCATTAACAATGTTTATCGATTGGTTACATAGATATATGCATCTTCCAAAGTTACGTCACAAGCTATACATCCACTTTCTGACGGCATATTCTCCCCTAACAGTCTTAATCTAATTCCTTCCTCCGTATACTGCTTACTGGAAATATGATATTTTCTTTCTAATTCTCTTGCAAGGCTTTCGTCCTCTGTACAGCATTCCCATACATGCCCTCTTGCCTTATTCAATAATTCCCTCATTGTTCCTGTATAAAGGAATCTACCTTTTTTCATAACCGCAAGCTGATTACAGGTTGCCATCAGATCCTCCACCACATGCGTTGAAAATAATACGGTGCGTTCTTCTGCAAAATCTACCAGTAAATTACGGATACGGATGCGTTCCTCCGGATCGAGCCCTGTTGTTGGTTCATCCACAATTAAAAAATCCGGCTCATGGAGTAATGCCTGCACTAATCCAACTCTTCGCTTCATTCCACCTGAAAGCTGCCGCATTTTCTTTTTCTGATGGTCTGCAAGACTGGTCTTCTCCAGATAGTAATCAATCCTTTTCTTGCTTTCTCTTTTCTCAATTCCAGCCAGATCTCCCATATACTCCAGACATTCTCGAACAGTCAAAGACGGATACAGATCAATTTCCTGTGGCAGATACCCAATCTTTTTCTGTATCTTTTCGTAATTTGCTTCGCAATATAGCGTACCATCTAACAGAACTTTTCCACTTGTGGGTGCAAGCACCGTTGTAAGCACCCGCATCAACGTTGTTTTTCCTGCACCATTTTCACCTAACAGACCAAATATCCCATGTGGGATTTCCAGATCCACATGATCTACCGCTGTCACTCCATTTTTAAATGTTACTGTTAAATCGTCTATTCTTATACTCATAATCTTACCCTCTCTTCTTTAATATCTTAGGAACAAATGCAAGCATCATCCCGCAAATACCACGCACAGCACCTTCCCGCCAAGCCATCTCCACTCTGTCAGCTTACCGAAATCACAAGTTCCGTAGGAAAATGGTCCCCAGTTTTTCAAAAACTGAGTTGCCTTTCCGGAAATAAGAGAAAAACCAGAAAAGCAAGCACGACACCCATACCAATCCATCTGTTTCGAACCAGATTGCTGACAGTTACGGAAAGCACACTCCAAAACAAAACAGTTCCGGGAATCGCAATACAATAAATTCCAAACAAGGCACCGCCATCTAATTCTTCTGTCAGATTCACCGGTTTCTGCCAATAAAAGAGTCCATATGCCAACAAACTGATTCCAATCAGATAAGCTACCTGCACAAATAGTCTTTTATAAACTACCCCTGCCTGCTTTTTTAGATTATAAAGGCAGAATACTTCCGAGCGTTTGCTCTGCACTTCCACCAGATAAGTATCTGCACAGAAAACGACTGCCAGAAGCGAAACAGCTCTTTCCACTGCCCTTCCGATTTCGTTTGCGTATACAACAGGCTGGATTGCACTCAATATCACAACAAAAGCGATTGAATATGCAATTTTATAATATGGCATACATATTTTTACTTCTTTCTTCAATATACTCTCCTCCTTTTCCACATCCACACCGCTATAAACATGAGCAGTATGGATGCTGCCACAAGAAGCAGTTGATTGAGATATACCTGATGTGGCAATTCCGTTTCAAAAAAATTCCCCGGAAATCGAACCATAATAGAGAATGGTCTTGCATGACACTGTCCTTTGCTATCCCATGTCAGCATATTAGAATAAATGATATAAAGAACCAGCGCCGGAACCGCTGGAAGCGGATTCTTAAACAGCAGCGCTGTAACCGCATACACACAGCAGATCATCAGGATGTTCGGCAGGACATACAGGATCGAATTCTGAACAAAATCCAGTATGTTCATAGCAAATCCTGATTTTACTGCCGTGGCGTAACACAAAATGATAAATACGATATTCATAATGACCAGTGCCGCCGTCATAATGAGAAATCCACTGCTTATTTTCCCGGCAATATATTGAAAAGCCGTCATCGGTTTGGTGTGCAGCAATTCATAAGTATTTCCTCATATCCTGGAAAAATAAAAACGCCAGCAGAACCGTTGCAAAGAATGCCATATGCAGGCTTGCAAAATCTGTAAATTTCTTCCGAAATAATAGGAGAATGGATGTTTCTCAAGATTTTCTCTGATATACCGATTGACTTCCTCCGGCTTCCCTGATACCATGAAACGTCCTCATACACATAATTGGCACCATTAAAGTGGTATTCCGTTTTCAGATACTGACACGCCTCCGTAATCTCCATCTGTTTCATCTCAGATATCACTGCCTCCGCCTCTGCTTCCGACATGCCAAACCCATTCTCTGTGTCTTGAAGTATCTTTACAATCTCTTTCTCCCACAGTTCTCTCTCCTTATCCGGTGTTGCCGGAATACATCCCTCCATAACATCCCCATCGGAAGCCATTTTTACCTTCCTGAAGGTTTCATCCGGCTTCACGTAATGAATGGACAGATAAGGTGCAAGTGTCTGGTACATACTGATTAAAACAACAATCAAACCGGTCCAAAATATCGGATTTTTAAGATAATTTTTCAGATTCCTTTTTATGATCGCTTTCATAAGTCATCCCGCCTTTTCTTTTTTCTACAAACAGCATAGCCTACAAATCACAACAAAAAAACAACAGCCATTTATTTCTGCTGTTGTTTTCTGATACATAATTTTTAAACACTGCCTCAATTTCCGCACCACCATCTGCTGCATTTTTTATCAGCAGTTTCCCGCCATGCCGTTCGCAGTAGATACGGCTGATATACATACCCATTCCAAAATGCTTTAAATCATCCTGCGAATTTTCATGATAAAAACGCCTGTGTCACCGTATCGATATTTTCCTGAAATCCCGTTCCGTCATCACCGATACTCATTTTCAGATCCTGCGCCGTCACTGTCAGCTTCAGCCCGACTTTCTGACTGGCATAGCGGAATGCATTGGACAACAGATTATCCGCTACTTCCATGATGATTTCCGCATCTGCGACCAGAGTTTCCGACTCTCCCACTGCCGTTACCGTGAAGTCCTTTTCTGATTTTTCTTCCATGACTTCTGCCAGCGTTTTTATCTGGCTGATCAACTGCCGGATATCCACCACGGAACAGTTTAATTCCCGTTCTTCCAGTTTCGTCATCTTCCGCATACCATCAATAAAATGGTTCATCCGTTCAATCTGAAGCATACCGCCCCTTAACATCTCCATCATTTTCTCTTGATCAAGCATATCTTCCGGAACAAATTCCAAAAGCATTTCCTGATATCCCCGCATGATTGCAAGCGGCGAGCGGATATCATGGGCAATCGCTGCACGCAGTACCCGCTCATCTTCGATCATCTGCCAAAGTCTACGGTTATTTTCTTCCAACTGCCCACGCATCCTTTCAAATTCCCTGCACAGCATCCCCATCTCGTCCTCGTTCTCATAAGCCATATGAAAATCCAGATCTTCCTCCGCAATCATCTGTGATGCCATCTTCAGTTCCTGAATCGGTCTCTTTAATTTATTTTTGTAAAACAGGCTGACCGCAATTCCACATCCGGCAAAAGAAAAAAGCAATACTCCGTACGTCTGAAGGAAATCACAGGTTTCTGAAATATGCCAGTCCATTCTGCTCATTTTACTCTGATTCGGTCTCGGTACCACTACCTCAAAATTTTCATTGCGGTCATTCATTGCCTGATAATACTCGTCCTGATCCACGTACTTCCACCAGACCTCCTCCTGTATCTGCCCGGCAATCTCAATAATTGACACAGAAAGAAAAAAAAGTGACAATCAAGCTGAGTATCGTATATAAAACCATTGTCTTTTTCAAGGATAAATTTCTTATCTTTTCCATCGATACCCCATCCCCCATACTGTCTCAATGTATTCTGTCTGCGTATATTCCGCCAGTTTCTTTCTCACTCTCCGGATCAGTTCCGTAACAACACGGCTGTCACCTTCCGCATCATAACCACACACCTTTTCGTATATCCGCTCCCTGTCAAAAACCTGTCCTGGATTCATGGACAAAAACTCAATGATTGCATATTCCAGCTTCGTAAGCTCCAAATCATTTTCACCGATCTGAACCCTCTTTGCTCCATAATCAATACTGAGGTCTCCGTGGAATCTGTATTCAGACTTCCCTTTATGACGCTCCTCACGCTTCAAATGTGCAATAATACGAGCATCCAGTTCTTTCAGACTAAACGGCTTCAGTATATAGTCATCCCCACCGGATAAAAGCCCGTTTACCCTGTCCTGCTCCTCCACTTTTGCCGTCAGGAAGATAATGGGACAAGTTACTTTGCCCCGGATACGTCTGCATACTTCTAATCCGTCTATTTTAGGCATATTGATGTCCAGCAAGATAATATCCGGTTTCTTATGGATTTTTTCCAAAGCATCTGTGCCATCTTCTGCCATCATTACATCATATCGTTTGATTTCAAAATAGTTCTTTAACATCTTTAATAATTCGATGTCATCATCCACGATCAAAATTCTATATGCCACTTTTATCACCTCGTTTTATCAGTATACAACGAAAAAAACAATAAATAAACAACAAGAGAAACACTTCGAGCCGCCCATTGCCGGACGGCTCCTTTTATGCCCGAAAGCGATAACCAACACCACGTATCGTTTCTATGTAGTGCGGTGTTTCCGGATTTTCTTCTATTTTCTTTCTCAAGTTCTTAATCAGACCGTAAATTCGGTTATTCACTTCTGACTCCGCTTCCTCATAGATATGCTGATAGATCTGTTCTTTCGTGAATACCCGATTAGGAGATAAAGCAACCACAGCGATTTGCTTCAAAAGTCTCTTTCGCCTGGTATACCGTTTATAACTTCTCATGTTTATCACCTTCAATCTGCTTTCAAATTTAATAATCTATATTTTATGACAATTCAGCATATAGAAAAGTTAGTTATTCGTGAAAATTATTTTTAAATTTAGAACTTGCATAACCACTACGATGTAAAAACAGTTTAGAGGCATTTATGACAGAGATTGATTTTATCTGGTTTTCGACTTCTCCACGAAAGTGGCAAAAAATACCTGGCTACGAATTCCTTCGCTTAGGGCAAATCTGAAATCCTGAACGCTTTTATTCCTGTAGCCGACAAATTTGTCATCAACATAAGGCAAAAGCTTCATTGAGGAATCTATTTCATTTGACATATACTACATCTAGTGTTATACTGTTCTTATATCAATTATTTGTGTCAATCCGGAAAGGATTTATCACACGCAGTTTAGGTTTGAAACGTAGTCAGGAGTTTTCCTATGCCCAACAAGCAGCAGGGACTTCTGGCTTTTTTTATTTTGCAGGAAACTGCATCTATTTTGAGAATGAACATAAGCGTCATTCTCTTTTTTTTATGCCTGAACGCAGGGAAAGGAGGATTACGGAAACAAATGATTCCGGAACTGGCACGCCACAAAAGAAAGGAGACTCTATGTCAGTCAAAAGAATTAAGAATCTTGTAAAACAACTCAATGAATACCGTCATGCCTACTACAATCAGGATGCCCCTCTGGTATCTGATGCCGAGTATGACCGACTCTTTGACGAACTGAAGGAACTGGAGGAACAGACTGGTTTCATCCTGTCAAATTCTCCGACACAGACGGTTGGATATTATCCGGTCAGTGAACTTGCCAAAGTCACCCATCCGATTCCACTGCTCTCGCTTGAGAAAACAAAACTGATTTCAGAGCTTTTAGATTTCATGAAAGGACAGGAAGTTCTCTTTATGCTGAAACTGGACGGTTTGACTACCAAACTCATTTACGAAGATGGCAGACTGATTCAGGCTTCTACCCGTGGAGATGGTGAAGTGGGGGAAGATATTACACACAATATCCCGGCATTTTTAAATGTACCGCTTACCATTCCACACAAAGAACGTCTGGTCATTACCGGTGAGTCTTTTATACCAACCAATGATTTTGAACGTCTGAAAGATACTCTGCGTGATGGAAATGGAAAACCTTATAAAAACGGACGTAATTTTGCTTCCGGATCAGTACGAAGTCTTGATCCGAAGAACTGTATCGGACGTTGTGTTCGCTTTCTTCCGTTCAATGTATTAGAAGGAATGGAGGATGTTCCCTTCCCGGACAGCAGAGCCTGCAAATTAGAAGGTTTAACACACCTGGGCTTTGGTTACTGCCCGTTTTTCTCAATTTCAGGAACCGGACTTCAAAAGAATATGCGGAGAAATTCATTCAGGAATTGGTATCCACAGCAGCAAATTTACATCTTCCTATCGATGGCATTGTCATGATTTTGACAGTCTCAGCTACTCCAAAAGCTGCGGAAAAACCGGACACCACTATAAGGACGGCCTCGCCTATAAGTTTGAGGATGATACCTACGAAACTTTCTTGCGTGAAATTGAATGGACACCGACCAGATTCGGAGAGATTGCTCCGGTCGGCATCTTCGATACCGTGGAGATTGACGGCTGTGATGTTTCCAGAGCTTCCCTTCATAATCTGACCTTTATCAAAAATCTGGAGCTTGTACCCGGATGCCGGATTCTTGTTTCCAAACGAAACATGATCATCCCACATATAGAGGATAATCTGGATCGTGGAAGGTATACCGACATCACGCCTCCGGTCTGCCCTTGCTGTGGTTCCAAAACCAGAACCTACAGCCGTAAGACCAGCGACGGTCGCACCGTAGAAACTCTGCATTGTGATAATCCGCAGTGCGACAGCCAGATCACAAGAAGGTTTGTCCATTTTGCCAGCAAGAAGGCAATGAACATCGAAGGACTGTCAGAAGCCACTTTAGAAAAATTCCTGAATCTGGCTATCTGCACTCTTTTCAGGACATCTATCATCTGGAGGAACACCGGGAAGATATTGTGGCACTGGACGGATATGGTGAGAAATCTTTCGACCGCTTGTGGGAATCCATCAACGCCAGCCGGAGGACCAGCTTTGTCCGCTATCTGGTTTCCATGGATATTCCTATGATCGGCAGAACCAAAAGCCGGATTCTGGACACCGTATTTTCCGGAAATTTAACTGCATTTGAACAGGCGGCTGTCGGAGATTACGACTTCACTCAGTTAGAGGATTTTGGCGAAATCTTAAATCACAACATCCATTCCTGGTTTGCAGATGAAGCAAATCTTGATTTATGGAAAAACTTACAGAACGAATTCACATTTGAACAAAGAAAGGAAGAGACCATTATGACAAAAGAAAACAAATTTACAGGATGTACCATCGTAGCAACAGGGAAACTGGAGCATTTTACCAGAGACGGTATCAACGATAAGATTCTGGAGCTTGGTGCCAAACCTGGCAGCTCTGTAACAAAGAAAACCGATTACCTGATCTGCGGGGAAAAAGCCGGCAGCAAACTGGCAAAAGCCAGAGCCTTGGTATTCCAATTCTTACAGAAGCTGAATTTTTGGAGATGATTGCATAACCATCTCTGCAATAGATGAGAATTATTTTGAGGTGTGGCTGAAAGGCCGCACCTCTTTTACAAAGGAGGAATTTATAATGAATCAAACAAATACAAGCAAGCGCATACCTACACAGATCAATGAATTTCGGGGAGATTATGCTTTTCTAAGCAATTTCTATCCGGCACCGGTCTCTTACATGGGACAAACCTATGCAAATAATGAAGCTGCTTTTCAAGCGCAGAAACACTCTCTGCGAGAGAGCAACGCAAATTCTGTATTTTTCGGATGCATAATCCTTCTGATGCAAAGAAACTCGGCAGAGATCTTACATTACGCCCGGACTGGGAAAAAGTGAAAGTCCGGCTCATGTATGAAATCTGCATGTGCAAATTCATGCAGAACCCGGAACTCCGGGATAAACTTCTTGCAACCGGAGAGTCCACACTTATTGAAGGAAACAACTGGGGTGACTATTTCTGGGGCAAAGTCAATAACTGCGGAGAAAACCAGTTAGGAATCATCCTGATGGATGTACGTGCGAAGCTGCAGTGGAATGCAGAAACAGCGCCCAATAATATACCTCAATGTCTGCAATAAAGGAAAGGATGGTCTAATAGAATGAATGAAAATGCAAAAACAAAATTAGTGCTTGAGTATACTGGCATGGATGATTTTTCCTGTCCGGTATATAAGGACCAATTCGGAAAGTTGTGGAAGGATATTGACCTTGGCAAAGAGCCTGAACCGAATCTTTATTCTTTATCTTTTAACCATATTGATGGAGAACCTTCCCATCCCATACAGCAGGAGTACACATTTCATCCGGCTCCGTATCAAAGAAGTTCCTATGAATTCGAGTACCGGATGTTAAGTAAATTACAGTCTGACTGTGAATACTATCTGGGCTACGGAAATCGCAGTCCGTCTATCCTATGCAATCATAGCGTTCAAAACCATATTGCCCGTATGAAAGAATTATGGAATGGTTTTCCCACAGATCAGAAACCGGAATGGCTGACCTGGGAACAGCTTCTTCAGTACGAAAAAGTAATGACAGAAACCGGAATACCCGTGAAGAACTGCTCAGACTAGACAATTCATCATTTATCAGAAATTACCCTCTATATTATCCATTCATATTTTGATATAATAGGAACAGTTGAAAGAAAGGAGCATTTCCCATGTATCTGAAAAGAAAAGTTTACGATCAGCTTCTGGATTGGAAAAACGATACCGTCCACAGCACCTTGGAAGTGAATGGTGCCAGACAGGTCGGAAAAACATATATTATCAATAAATTTGCGGATGAGAACTTCAGGCACAAGATCTACATTAACCTGTTTGATTTGTCCGGCAAACAATTTATGGAATGTTACAAAAAAGCCACAGACTGGACTCCCGGTACAAAACGACCGGAGCAGCCGCTTCACGATGCTTTTAAACTCTTCGATCCGGATTTTGAAGATACCAACGATACAGTCATCATTATTGATGAAATTCAGGAATCCTCAGAGATATTCAACCGTATCCGAGAATTTACCCGCTATTTTCAAGCGCATTTCATTGTAACTGGAAGTTATCTGGGACGTGTACTGGAACCGGAATTCAAATTCTCCAGTGGAGATATTACCAGTATCCGTATTTATACCCTTTCCTTTAAAGAGTTTTTGGAAGCATTGGATGACCAGCTTTTTCAGAAGTATCTATCACTTCCACTGGATCATGCAGATGACACCGTACCGGAACTATATGACGAATTAAAGAATGTTTACGACATCTATAGACAGATTGGCGGCTATCCAAAGGTTGTGGAAACATACCTTAACACAAAAGACGTGGAAGCAGCTCAAAAAGAGCTTGTTAGAATCATCCGCATTTTCTTAAACGAATCTATGCGGTACTTTGATGACATCACAGATATTAGTGTTTTTACCAACATCTTTTTAAGCATCTGCCGTATTCTGCTTCGTGAAAAGAAAGGATTAGATGAGGACAGTATAAGTGAAGAACTGCAAAAGCTCGTTACAAAGAATTACTCCAGTAATCTTTCTAAAGCAACCTGCTATCGTGCTATCAACTGGCTTTATCATTCTGGAATCATCGGTTTCTGTGGCAAAATCACAGAACTGGACATCCTGAATTTCAAACCGGGAAGCCGCTGCTTCTTCATGGATCTTGGAGTTGCATATTATTATCTCTCCAGAACTGGTGCTACTGTATCAACTATGGATGGCTCATTGAACGAAAACTATGTTTACATTAACTTGTCCAAACGCCAGGAATTCCCGGAAGAATTATCTTTGAGACACCGGCTTTTGCTACTTATAAAGGTGGTGAAATTGATTTTGTAGCTCAGACATTGAAAACTCACATCCGCTATCTGATTGAAGTTAAAGCCGGTAAGGGAACTGCATCTACTGCCTTGAAGGCATTGGAACAGGGGAAGGCCCACAAACTATTGTATTTAAAAGGTGATACCAAAGGCGGAACCGCTGGGAATGTACAAACACTTCCCCTATACCTGCTGGAGCAATATCATTTTTAATCTATAAAAGACTTCGAGCCGCCCATCCGGACGGCTCTTTTCATCTATATTCTTGTATATTTATTTTACTAACAGCGCATCATTCTTTGAAAGAAGATATATACAGTATTGATTCATACTGATGCCTTCTTTTTTGAGTGTTCCGCCAGATCCCGGTGTAAGCTGCGTGGCATCCTTATTTTAAACTGTCCCGAATACTCTTCCAGGCTTCCCGGTTCGTGAATCTCAATCCCTTCTTCCAGTGCAGCTTCTAACCATGCTTTTTTTGCATCCGCTGCATTTTCAACTGCCCTTTCTATCGTCTCTCCACAGGTGATGCATCCCGGCAGTTCCGGATAAGAAACCACAAATCCACCTTCATCCTTATCTTCCACAATTTCCATGCGATAGGACATTGCCAAATAATCATTCAGTGTCTTCATCGTTTTTCGCCTCACTTTCTACAATCTGCTTTACCATTTCAACATAAATTTTCTTGATTGGTTCGTGTTTCGGTATTGTTATCGGCTGGCATCCCGCTTTACGGAATGTATAATGGCTGCTCCCACTTCTCGGAGCATTTATCTCATATCCATAACTTCTAATACTTTTCTTAGTTCATCAAAACGAAGGTCTTTCGATAATGAGCAAATTCTTGTCAATAGTTTATCCCATTTCGACATCTTTAATGCCTCCTATCTATAGTATATGTGGTGTCATATATGGTGTCAATCTGTTTTCATCTTTCTTGGTCAAATAAGGCTGCAGCTCTTCTTAGCAGTCGTCACAAATTCTTCTTTTCT
>ENA-OQAS01000152-OQAS01000152.1-human-gut-metagenome-genome-assembly--contig:-NODE-152-length-36281-cov-4.096725_pt1 | contig 36281 bp, 33 predicted proteins | sample MGYA00242733_ERZ504523 | MGnify/ENA primary metagenome ERZ504523 (study PRJEB26092, sample SAMD00036239) | human gut metagenome | host: Homo sapiens | study: EMG produced TPA metagenomics assembly of...
TGTGAGGTTCTTCCGATATGAAAAGTGCCGGAAAAGCCCGAAGTAACGGGCTATACCGGCATATAAGAACATCTAAAGAGATAATTAGAAATCTATTAAATGATTATAGGAAATATAAAGCTAATGTCAGAGGATGATGAAAGTATAGTATATTTTTAATTTTCTTTAAAAAGATACTATCACAACAGAAATGGAGATTATATGATAGAGTTAGGAAAAAAACAGAAATTAACAGTAGTGAAGTCCGTAGATTTTGGTGTATATCTGGGTGAGGATATGCAGGCAGATGCAAAGAACCGTGTTCTTCTTCCGTCCAGACAGGTTCCGGAAGGAACAAAGGAAGGCGACAGCATTGAAGCATTTATCTACAAGGATTCTCAGGATCGTCTTATTGCAACAACAAAAGAACCGAAGCTTCAGGTAGGTCAGACAGCAGTTCTGAAAGTCTCTCAGGTAACAAGGATTGGTGCATTCCTTGACTGGGGACTGGAGAAAGACCTTCTGCTTCCATATCATGAGCAGACTCTGAAAGTAAGAGAGGGAGAAGATGTGCTGGTAGCACTCTATATTGACAAGAGCAGTCGTCTCTGCGCAACTATGAAGGTTTATCATTATCTTTCCACCAGAACTCCTTATGTAGTGGGAGATATGGTGAAAGGTCGTGTTTATGAGATCAGCGACAGATTCGGTGTATTTGTGGCAGTTGATGATAAATATTCTGCACTGATCCCTGCAAGAGAAGCCAAGGGAAAATACCGTCCGGGCAAGATTCTGGAGCTGCGTGTCAGCGAAGTAAAAGAAGACGGAAAAATGAATGTCACAGACCGCCAGAAGGCATACCTGCAGATCAATGAGGATGCGGAGAATGTCCTTGAAGTGATCAATGAGTTTGCAGGTGTTCTTCCATTTGATGACAAGGCATCACCGGAAGTAATCCAGAGAGAATTCGGCCTGAGTAAGGGAGCGTTTAAACGTGCTATTGGTCATCTGATGAAAGAAGGCAAAGTAGAGATTAAGGACAAGAGAATCTACGCGAAATAATAACAGTAAAAATATACTGCGATAAAATTGCAGATATTAGAACAGGAGAGAAATAGAGTTGGAGTTTACACATCTTCACGTCCATACAGAATACAGTCTGCTGGATGGTTCCAATAAGATAAAAGAATATGTAGCCCGTGTCAAAGAACTTGGCATGGACAGTGCGGCGATCACAGATCATGGAGTTATGTATGGTGTGATTGATTTTTATCGTGCAGCAAGAGCCGAGGGAATCAATCCGATTCTGGGATGTGAGGTTTATGTAGCCCCCGGCTCCCGATTTGACCGTGAAGCAGGAAGCGGCGAAGACAGATATTACCACCTGGTTCTTCTGGCAGAGAATAATCAGGGTTATGCAAATCTGATGAAAATTGTGTCCAAGGGTTTTACAGAAGGATTCTATTATAAACCGCGAGTAGATCTTGCGGTATTAAAAGAGTACCATGAAGGGATTATTGCCTTAAGTGCTGCCTTGCAGGTGAAGTGGCCAGGTATCTTCAGAGAGGAATGTACGAAGATGCAAAGGCAGCAGCTCTTCGTTATCAGGATATTTTTGGCAAAGGGAATTTCTTCCTGGAATTACAGGATCATGGAATCCCTGCGCAGAGACTGGTAAATCAGGAGCTTCTCCGTATGCACGAAGAAACAGGGATTGACCTTGTGGCAACCAATGATGTGCATTATACAAGGGCGGAGGATGCTGATCCTCATGATATTCTTCTCTGTCTGCAGACAAACAAGAAACTGGCAGACGAGGACAGAATGCGTTATGAGGGCGGCCAGTATTATGTGAAATCCCCGGAAGAAATGGCAGAACTTTTCCCATATGCTTTGGAGGCCCTGGAGAATACTCATAAGATTGCACAGAGATGTCATGTTGAGATTGAATTTGGCGTGACCAAGCTTCCAAGATTCGATGTGCCGGATGGTCTTACATCCTGGGAATATCTGAACAAGCTATGCTTCGAGGGACTGGAGGAACGTTATCAGCCGGTTACAGAGGAATTAAAAGCTCGTCTGAATTACGAATTATCTACTATAAAAAATATGGGCTACGTGGATTACTTCCTTATAGTATGGGATTTTATTAAATATGCCCGCGATCATGACATTATGGTAGGACCGGGACGTGGCTCTGCAGCGGGAAGTCTGGTTGCTTATACCTTGGGCATCACACAGCTTGATCCTATTCGCTATGATCTGCTCTTTGAGCGATTTCTGAATCCGGAACGAGTATCTATGCCTGATATTGACGTTGACTTCTGCTTCGAAAGAAGGCAGGAGGTTATTGAATATGTCCGCCGTAAATATGGGGATGATTGTGTGGTTCAGATCGTTACTTTTGGTACGCTGGCAGCCCGTGGTGTGATCCGGGATGTGGGCCGTGTACTGGATATGCCTTATGCACAGGTGGATTCCATTGCGAAAATGATCCCGCAGGAATTAAATATTACTATAGATAAAGCCCTTACTATGAACCCTGAGCTGAAAAAAGCATATGAAGAGCAGGATGAAATTCATTATCTGATCGATATGGCAAGACGTCTGGAGGGACTTCCCAGACATACCTCCATGCATGCGGCAGGTGTTGTTATCAGCCAGAAGGACGTATCAGAATATGTACCGCTTTCCAGAGCGTCGGATGGTTCCATTGTCACACAGTTTACCATGACAACACTGGAAGAGCTGGGACTTTTGAAAATGGACTTCCTGGGACTTCGTACCCTGACTGTGATCCAGAATGCAGTAAAGCTGATCCAGAAGGATGCAGGAGTGACTCTGGACATGCAGAAGATTAATTATGATGATAAAAAGGTTTTGGATTCCCTCGGCACCGGTCGTTCTGATGGTGTATTTCAGCTTGAAAGTGCGGGAATGAAAAATTTCATGAAGGAACTGAAGCCTCAGAGTCTGGAAGATGTGATCGCAGGAATTTCTCTTTACCGCCCGGGCCCCATGGATTTTATCCCTCAGTATATCCGGGGCAAAAACCGTCCGGATACCATCCGTTACGACTGCCCTCAGCTGGAGCCGATCCTGAAGCCTACTTATGGGTGTATTGTCTATCAGGAACAGGTTATGCAGATCGTTCGTAACCTGGCAGGTTATACTCTGGGCCGAAGCGACCTGGTGCGCCGTGCAATGTCCAAAAAGAAGGCCTCTGTCATGGAAAAGGAGCGCCAGAACTTTGTTTACGGAAATGAAGCAGAGGGAGTTCCAGGCTGTATTGCAAATGGAATTGATGAGGCAACGGCAAATAAAATCTATGATGAAATGATTGATTTCGCCAAATATGCTTTTAATAAGTCCCATGCAGCAGCCTATGCAGTTGTTTCCTATCAGACTGCATATCTGAAATATTACTATCCTGTGGAATTTATGGCCGCATTAATGACATCGGTTATTGATTTTCCCAATAAGGTTGCAGAATATATTCTGGTCTGCAGACAGATGGGGATTAAGATCCTGCCACCGGATGTGAACTGTGGAATGTATGGATTCTCTGTAGATAACGGTGCGATCCGATATGGTCTGTCCGCTATAAAGAGTGTGGGACGTCCGGTTATTGAAAGCCTGGTAAGAGAGAGGGAAGAGAACGGACAATATCGTTCCCTGAAGGATTTTATGGAACGAAACTCTCCGCAGATGAATAAGCGAGCAGTAGAAAACTTTATCAAAGCAGGTGCGCTGGATTGCCTGGATGGTAACCGCCGCCAGAAAATGCTGGTTTATCAGAAGATTTCAGACAGTATCAGTCAGGATAAGAAGAATTCACTGGCAGGCCAGATGAGCCTTTTTGATCTGGTAAGCGAGGAGGACAAGAAAGAATTTGAAATCCGTATGCCCGATGTGGAGGAATTCGGAAAAGAGGAACTTCTGGGATATGAGAAGGAAGTTCTGGGAATCTACCTCAGTGGTCATCCTCTGGAAAATTACCGGGGAATGATGGAGAAAACCATTTCTGCGAAAACCTCTGATTTTCAGCAGGATGAAGAAACAAATCTTCCGAAAGTCATGGATGGTCAGAAAGTAATTATCGGTGGAATGATTACGGATAAAACCATCAAATATACAAAGAATAATAAGGTTATGGCATTCCTCACAGTGGAGGATCTGGTAGGAACAGTGGAGGTAGTTGTGTTCCCCAGAGATTATGAGAAAAGTCAGCAGTTCCTGAATGAAGAAGGCAGAGTATTTATTCAGGGCAGAGTATCTGCAGAGGACGATCGCGCTAGTAAACTGATCCTTGAAAAAATCCGTCCCTTTGACAATATGCCAAGGGAAATCTGGATACAGTTTGACAATAAAGAAAGCTACACACAGCAATCTCAGGAACTGCTTGCAGACCTCAGACGTTCACCGGGTGACAGTGCTGTTGTGATCTACCTGAAAGACGTAAAGGCCATAAAGAAGCTTCCGGTTGGATATCATGCACAAATTCAGGACTCATGGCTGAACTATATGTACGAAAAATATGGTAAAACCAATGTTAAAGTTGTAGAAAGAGGATTGAAAAACTTATAGAAATGCGCTAAACTATACCCGAATATGTGTATAGTAAAAATGAGATAGATTCAGAAGATGGAGGAAGAAAAGATGGCAGAAAACAAGATAAAAACCATTGGTGTCCTTACCAGCGGTGGTGACGCACCTGGAATGAATGCTGCAATTCGTGCAGTTGTCAGAAGAGGTTTAAGCAATGGATTAAATGTAAAAGGTATTCTGAAAGGATATAATGGTCTGTTAAACGAAGAGATTATTGACATGAGCGCAAAAGATGTATCTGATACAATCGAACGTGGAGGTACAATCCTTTATACAGCACGTTGTGCAGAATTCCGTACAGAAGAAGGCCAGAAACGTGGAGCAGAGATCTGCAGAAAACATGGAATTGACGGACTTGTTGTCATCGGTGGTGACGGATCCTTCGCAGGTGCTCAGAAGCTTGCGAATCTCGGAATCAATACAATCGGTCTTCCCGGAACAATCGACCTTGACATTGCATGTACAGAATATACCATCGGATTTGATACAGCTGTAAACACAGCAATGGAAGCAATTGATAAAGTACGTGATACTTCCACTTCTCATGAGAGATGCAGTATCATCGAGGTTATGGGACGTGGTGCAGGATATATTGCTCTGTGGTGCGGTATTGCCAACGGTGCTGAGGACGTTCTGGTTCCTGAAAAATATGACTATGATGAGCAGAAGCTGATCAATAACATTATCGAGAGTCGTAAGAAAGGCAAAAAGCATCACATCATCATCAATGCAGAAGGTATCGGTCATTCTGAAGCAATGGCAAAACGTATCGAAGCTGCCACAGGTATCGAAACACGTGCTACAATCCTTGGACACATGCAGCGTGGTGGAAGCCCGACATGTAAAGACCGTGTATATGCATCTATGATGGGTGCTCTGGCTGTAGACCTTCTTATTGCAGGCAAGACATGCCGCGTTGTCGGATATCGTCACGGTGAATTCGTAGACTTCGATATCAATGAAGCACTTGCTATGCAGAAGGGTATCTCTGACTATCAGTGGGAAGTATGCCAGTCACTTTCTCATAACTATGATAAAAACAACAAATAACAAATGAATAAAAAGATGCAGTTATATAACAGACTGCATAAATTAAATACTGCTCAGATAATTACCCTCGGTTTTGCGGGAGTGATTATCTTAGGGGGATTACTTCTGTGGCTGCCGTTTTGTACGGCACCCGGATACCACACATCTTTTACAGATGCCATGTTTACCGCAACCACAAGTATATGTGTAACAGGGCTTGTGACAGTTGTTACGGCAACTCACTGGACTCTGGCAGGCAAGATTATTATTCTTGTCCTGATCCAGATCGGAGGTGTGGGACTGATTTCCCTGGGCAGTATTATTTTTATAAGTCTGAGAAAGAAAATATCGCTGAGGAACCGGCGTGTTATCCAGGAGTCCTATAATATGGATAGAATGGGTGGGATGGTCAGGCTGGTGAAGAAGTTCTGATCTGTGTGTTTGGAGCAGAAGGAATCGGTGCAGTGTGTTATGCAGTTCGATTTATTCCGCAGTTCGGTCTGGCAAAAGGTCTGGGATACTCTGTTTTTACGGCAGTATCTGCATTCTGTAATGCTGGTATTGATCTGCTGGGAGAGGACAGCCTGGCTCAGTATGTTGCTGATCCGATCGTAAACTTACAAGTGTAGGACTGATCATTATGTCAGGACTTGGATTTGTGGTCTGGTGGGATATCTGGGATAAGATCAAACGAGTCATCAGAGGGAAACTTCCTGTGGGACGTATATTTAAAAATCTCCGTCTTCACAGTAAGATCGTGTTGATGATGACGCTGATACTTGTTGTGGGCGGTACAGTACTGATCTTTCTGTTTGATCATGGAAATCCGGAAAGTATTGGGACATATTCGCCGGGAACGAAGTGGATGGCATCTTTGTTCCAGTCAGTTACCACAAGAACAGCTGGATTTTTCACTGTAAGCCAGGAGAGATTTTCCAATGCAACTTATATGCTGTGCCTGGTATTGATGTTGATCGGCGGTTCCCCTATGGGAACAGCAGGTGGAATTAAGACAACAACAGTTGCGGTCCTTCTGCTGAGTCTGAAATCCAATCTTCAGGGAAAACGGGATGTGGAAGTACACCACAGGAGAATCAGAGACAGCTATATACGTTCTGCAATCGTAGTGACAGGTATGGTACTTACAGTACTTATTCTCATGAGTATGCTGTTGTGTGCAGCCATGCCGGAAGCACCTATAGAAGATGTTGTTTATGAAATTACATCTGCGGTTGCAACGGTAGGACTTAGCAGAGGGCTGACACCCTGCCTGAATACAGCAGGCAAATGGATCGTGATCCTGACTATGTATCTGGGAAGAATCGGTCCGCTGACTCTGGGAACTGCAGTGACTGTACGTGTACAGAAAATGCCGGCAGATTCACATCTGGCAGAAGAAGATATTATGATTGGATAGTAACGGTTCGGCAGTCAGGCGGATATTCGCAGAGGATAACGAATACATGTTCAGAAAGAGAAATGAGGAAGAAAATGAAGAACAAATCTTATGCAGTGATCGGTCTTGGGCAGTTCGGGATGACGGTAGCCCTTACTCTGGCAGAGGCGAACTGCGATGTACTTGCCATTGACGATAAAGATGATAATGTGCAGGATATCGCAGAGAAAGTTTCCTATGCTGTCAAGGCAGATGTGCGTGATCCGGGAATTCTGGAATCGTTTGGAGTTCAGAACGTAGATGTTGCGGTCATCGCAGTAGCCGAGAATATGGAGGCCAGTATTACAGCAACGATGCAGGTGAAAGAACTTGGAGTTCCTTTTGTCATGGCGAAGGCAATGAATTCTCTTCATGGCAGGATACTGGAGAAAATAGGGCAGATAAGGTGATTTATCCTGAACATTCCATGGGTATCAGAGTTGCAAGAAATCTTCTCTCCAGTGGATTTGTCGATATGTTTGAGCTTTCTTCTGATTTCAGTATGGCAGAATTTAAGATTCCGCGGGAATGGATAGGAAAAACACTTCGGGAGCTGAAGGTCAGGGAAAAGTATAACATCAATCTGATCGGTCTGAAGCATGGCGATAAGATGAATATGAATGTGGCGCCGGATGAAGTGTTTCCGGCAGACTGCACAGTTGTTGCAGCAGGAGCAAACAGTGACCTGAATAAGGTTTCGGAAAATTGAGGATAAGATATGATCACCAGTGTAAATAACGGACAGGTAAAAAATATCATACAGCTGAACCAGAAACAAAAGCCCGCAGAGAACAAGGGCTTTTTGTTGCAGAAGGAAGAAAAATGTTCGGCGAAGCACCTAGGGATTGGATTTCGAAGGTGTATGTATCAGAAGCTCTCAGCGGTGATGCAGAACTGATGGCTCAGGTGGAGAAACTTCCATATGAAATAGTAACAGATTCTGTTTTTCGACAGATGAGCGATACGCAGACGCCGCAGGGAATTATGACAGTGCTTAAGAAACCTTCCTATATAATGGAAGATATTCTCGGCGGGGAAAATCCGCTGGTTATGATTCTGGAAGATCTGCAGGATCCGGGAAATGCGGGAACTATTCTCCGTACAGGAGAGGGTGCCGGAGTAAGCGGAGTTCTTCTGACAAAGACCTGCGTGGATATCACAAACCCGAAGGTTATACGATCAACCATGGGTTCTGTCTACAGAATGCCTTTCCTATATGTGGAAAGTGTGGTATCATTAGCACAGGAACTGAAAGACAGAAATATCCGCACATTTGCGGCGCATCTGCATGGTAAGAACTCTTATGATCAGGAATCCTACACAGGAGGAACTGCTTTCCTGATCGGCAATGAGGGAAAAGGACTGACAGATGAAGCGGCAGACAGTGCTGATTGTCTGATACGGATTCCTATGTGTGGAAAAGTAGAATCTCTGAATGCTGCCATGCATCCGGAATTCTCATGTATGAAGCTGCTCGTCAGAGACGATAGCAGACGAAAGGAGGAGTTTCATGCAGCCTTTGATCTGGCTTGGGATTCTTGCGTTATTGCTTGTTGTAGAGGCAATTACGGCAGGACTGACCACCATCTGGTTTGCCGGCGGCGCACTGGTCGCTGCTATTGCATGTTATGCAGGAGCGAACCTCACTGTACAGATATTGCTGTTTCTGTGTGTTTCATTGGTACTTCTCATCTTTACCAGACCACTGGCAATGAAGTACTTCAACAAAGAAACCATACAGACCAATGCAAACAGTCTGATTGGAAAGAAAGCAGTTGTGATTCAGGAGATTGACAATCTGGCGCAGACAGGCCAGGTTCGTATCAATGACATTGAATGGACTGCACGTTCTGCTGATGACGAAAAAATCGGCGAAGGCACCGTTGTAACGATCGAAGAGATCCGAGGTGTGAAACTTATCGTAAAACAGAATAAGGAGGATTAGTTATGGGCGTGGTTTTTCTGATAGTTATTATCGTTATTGCGGTATGGGTCCTTGCATCCTGCGTCCGCATTGTACCACAGGCATATGCAGTAATCCTGGAGCGTCTGGGAGCTTATCAGGCGACCTGGAGTACAGGAATTCACTTCAAGGTTCCGTTTATTGAACGAGTAGCCAGAAAGGTAAATCTGAAGGAACAGGTAGTGGATTTTCCACCGCAGCCGGTTATCACAAAGGATAACGTAACCATGCAGATTGATACTGTCGTATTCTTTCAGATCACAGATCCGAAGCTTTATACTTACGGTGTGGAGAATCCGATCATGGCAATCGAGAATCTGTCCGCAACAACCTTAAGAAATATTATCGGTGACATGGAACTGGATGAGACACTTACATCACGTGAGACGATCAATACTAAGATGAGAGCTTCTCTTGATGAAGCTACTGATCCATGGGGAATCAAGGTCAATCGTGTGGAACTGAAGAACATTATTCCTCCGGCAGCTATCCAGGATGCAATGGAGAAACAGATGAAAGCTGAGCGTGAACGTCGTGAAGCAATCCTGATCGCAGAAGGTCAGAAGAAATCTACGATCCTTGTTGCAGAAGGTAAGAAGCAATCCGCAATTCTGGATGCAGAAGCTGAGAAACAGGCAGCAATCCTCCGCGCAGAGGCTCAGAAAGAGCGTATGATCAAGGAGGCAGAAGGACAGGCTGAGGCAGTTCTGAAAGTTCAGAATGCCAATGCAGAGGGTATCCGCATGATCAGAGAGGCAGGAGCAGATGAGGCAGTTCTGACACTGAAGAGTCTGGAAGCATTTGCCAGGGCAGCAGACGGTAAGGCAACCAAGATCATTATTCCGTCGGATATTCAGGGAATCGCAGGTCTGGCAAGTTCGCTGAAAGAGATCGTCACTGATCCGAAAGCGGAGACAGACAAATAACAAAAGAGAATAAATGACATCGGGGAGAGAATTATTATGAACTTAAAAGGAAGAAACTTTCTGACACTGAAAGACTTTACACCGGAGGAGATCACATATCTTATTGATTTATCCGCAGAACTTAAAGCAAAGAAGAAAGCCGGCGAGCTTCACGAATATTACAGAGGCAAAAATATTGCACTTATTTTTGAAAAAACAAGTACAAGAACCCGTTGCTCTTTTGAGGTAGCTGCCCATGATCTTGGAATGGGAAGCACATACCTGGATCCGACAGGTTCTCAGATCGGTAAGAAAGAAAGCATTGCAGATACAGCAAGAGTTCTGGGAAGAATGTACGATGGTATCGAATATCGTGGATTTGGTCAGGAAGTCGTAGAAGAGCTTGCAAAACATGCAGGTGTTCCGGTATGGAATGGCCTTACGAACGAATATCATCCGACACAGATGATCGCTGATATGCTGACAATCCGTGAGCATTTCGGAGATTTAAAAGGACGTAAGCTTGTATACATGGGTGATGCCCGTTACAATATGGGTAATTCCCTGATGATTGCCTGCACAAAACTTGGCATGCATTTCGTAGCCTGCACAACTAAGAAATATTTCCCGAATGCAGAGTTAGTTGCTCAGTGCGAGGAATATGCAAAAGCATCCGGCGGAAGCATCACTCTGACAGAGGATGTTCAGGAAGGAACAAAGGATGCAGACGTTATCTATACAGACGTATGGGTATCCATGGGTGAGCCGGATGAGGTATGGACAGAGAGAATCCATGATCTGACACCTTATAAAGTAACAAAGGACGTTATGAAGAACGCAGGAGAGAAAGCAATCTTCCTTCACTGTCTGCCTGCATTCCATGACCTTAAGACAAAGATCGGCAAGGAAATGGGTGAGAGATTCAATCTGACAGACATGGAAGTAACAGACGAAGTATTTGAATCTGAGCAGTCCAAAGTATTTGATGAGGCAGAGAACCGTATGCATACCATCAAAGCTGTTATGGTAGCAACATTAGGAGAGCCGGAGAACAAATAATGGCACATCTGTATAATGAAGAAACAATTTCACAGGCGATAAACACAAAATGGGCGGGCAAAACCGTCCATTTTGCAAAAGAAACAGATTCTACCAATTCATGGATCAAGCGTCTGGCAAAAGATGGTGCAGAGCATGGAACTCTGGCAGTTGCGGAATTTCAGTCTGCGGGAAGAGGGCGTTTTGACAGAAGATGGGAAGCGCCGGAGGGCAGCTCTATTATGATGACACTGCTCTTACGTCCGGAATTTTCACCGCAGTATGCGTCTATGCTGACACTGGTTATGGGAATGGCAGTGGCACAGGCAGCAGAGGAACTGGGGTTTAACGTAAGTATTAAATGGCCCAATGATATTGTGATCTCTAAGAAGAAAATCTGTGGTATCCTGACCGAGATGGGAACAAATGGTGTGAAGATCAATTATGTTCTCATCGGAGTAGGAATCAATGTAAACCTGAAAGAATTTCCGGAAGAGATGCAGGACAAAGCGACTTCACTGATTCTGGAGGGCGTCATGAATATGACAGAAATCAGGTGATTGCACTGGTGATGAAATATTTCGAGATCAACTATGAGAAATTTATCCAGACCTGTGATTTTACTCATCTGCTGGATGATTACCACAGAATCCTTGCAAATCTGAACCAGCCGGTCAGAGTGATCGATGGTGACAGAAGTTTCGAAGGAATCTGCAGGGGGATTGATGAAAAAGGTGAACTGCTTGTGGAAAGGCAGAATAAAGAAGTTGTGAAAGTCAGCGCAGGAGAGGTTTCAGTGCGTGGGCTTTACAGCTATGTATAAAGATTCTGAATAATTTCGAAAGAGGGAAACAGTAATTTATGTATCAGGACAACATTACTCTCTGCGGCGCAAGCGCCTATGAGAAGAAATTTTATTTTAATCAGGATTTCAATGCACTTCCGGATCATGTGAAGAAAGAACTTCAGATCATGTGTGTTCTTTACACAGAGGATGTAGGAGGAATCCTGACTCTGGAATTTGACGAAAACGGCAGACTTCAGTTTAAAACAGAAGCTCTGGAAGCAGATGCCCGCTACGATGAGATCGGAAGCGGACTGAAGATCAAACAGCTTCAGCAGGACAAGAAAGAACTTCTGGAATCTCTGGAAATGTATTATAAAGTATTCTTTCTCGGAGACATCCCGGAAGAAGAATTGAAGAAAACATCGGGCAGTGAGGACTGAATCCATGCAGACAAGGAATGAGCCGGTACGGGCAAGAGAACCATTCATGGAGATGCAGTGGAAAATAGGAAACGTACAGATTGATAATCCGTTTGTTCTTGCACCAATGGCAGGTGTCACAGACCTGCCATTTCGAACGCTCTGTAAAGAGCAGGGGGCCGGACTGATCTGTATGGAAATGATCAGTGCAAAAGCGATTTCTTTTCACAATAAGAACACCATTGCCCTGATGGAGATTGATCCATGTGAGCACCCGGTTTCCATGCAGCTTTTTGGCAGTGAACCGGATCTTATGGCAGAGGTTGCGAAATCCATTGAGGACAGAGATTTCGATATCCTGGACATCAATATGGGATGCCCTGTGCCGAAGGTTGTCAATAACGGTGAGGGATCTGCATTATTGAAGAACCCGAATCTGATTGAAGAGATCGTTCGAAAAGTATCATCTGCAATCAGTAAACCGTTGACTGTCAAGGTGCGAATCGGATTTGAGAATGAACCGGTAGATATTGTTGAAATCGCGAAACGTATTGAGGATGCGGGAGCAGCAGCACTTGCAGTGCATGGGCGCACCAGACAGCAGTACTATTCCGGCACTGCAGACTGGGATACGATCCGCAGGGTAAAAGAAGCGATTACCATTCCTGTAATTGGAAACGGAGATGTAGATTCTCCGCTGAAAGCAGAAGCACTGGTAAAACAGACCGGATGTGATGCTGTTATGGTGGGACGTGCAGTAAGGGGAAATCCCTGGTTGTTCCGCGAACTGAACCATTATTTCCGGACAGGAGAACTGTTGGAACGCCCGTCTGTAGAGGAAATACGTGAAATGATCCTGCGTCATGCCAGAAAACAGATTGAATTAAAAGGGGAATTCGTAGGAATCCGTGAGATGCGTAAACACGTTGCCTGGTATACTGCAGGCATGCGTCACAGCGCAGGGCTCAGAAGAGAGTCAAACACCATAGAAAGTTATGAAGCTCTGGAGGCGCTTTTATCAAGATTAGCATAAAAGTTAAAACCATGTGAAATGAGAAATATAAACAATAGCAAAGGCGCTCGGAATGCTTGACAATCCGGGTGCTTTTTTGTATAATACAGAAATTGTGAATATCCTAGAATAAGTCTGCCCTTTTTCAGGTATGATGTATCAGGAAGCACATAAATCCATGTAGTGATCCGGGGCGAAAAGAAACGCAGAAGACTATACCGGATGTTGAAAGGGAGTAAGGTTATTATGGAAGAAAAGAAAAACTTACTAACTTATGCAGGACTTAAAAAATTAGAAGAAGAGCTGCATGATTTAAAGGTAGTAAAGAGAAAAGAAGTAGCAGAGAAAATTAAGGAAGCCAGAGAACAGGGCGACTTATCTGAGAATGCGGAATACGATGCAGCGAAAGACGAACAGAGAGACATTGAAGCACGTATCGAAGAAATCGAGAAGATCTTAAAGAATGCTGAAGTTGTTGTAGAGGACGAAGTAGATCTGGACAAGATCAGCGTTGGATGTAAGGTTAAAGTACACGATTTTGAATTCGAAGAAGACATCGAGCTGAAGATCGTAGGTTCCACAGAGGCTAACAGCTTGAAGGCAAAATCTCCAACGAATCTCCCGTAGGAAAAGCACTTATCGGTGCGCATACAGGTGATGTAGTAGAAGTAGAGATGCCGGCAGGAATCATGAAATACAAAGTTCTGGAGATCCAGAGAAACGTATAAGAGACAGATGACTGAGGTGCGCGTAGAGATTTATCATGCAAAGGCATAACGCGCACCTTTCTCTGACTATATAAGCAGATAATAAGAAGACAATAAGAAGTTTGTTATTTCTTATTTTTGTCTGTATATCTGATAAATTGATATTTGAAAATACAGGATTCTGTTGAATGGAATCTTCTGTTACATCTGATATCACATGGAAATGTAGAATAAATGTAACTATTCAGTAGTCTACTATCCCGCGAGGTGTTTGGCACGTAAGTACCAAAATCCCGAGATATACAAGCCAAAATGCCATCACCGCAGGTGATTTTTAATGCATTTTGGCTCGTAACTGTGAAGGTACTGAACAGTTACGAACAAATAATAATTATACAAGTATATAAGGAGGAACCAAGGTGGCACAGCAGAAGCAGGAACAGGATTTAAACCAGTTACTGAAGGTACGTCGCGATAAACTGGCAGATCTTCAGGCTAATGGAAAAGACCCATTTCAGATCACAAAGTTTAATCAGACTCATCACTCAATGGAAGTGAAGAGTCTTTATGAAGCACATGAGGCAGAACTTCTCAAAGATCGTGCAGAAGTAGATGTAACAGGTCTTGATGAAGAACAGGCAAAGGAAGCTGTTAAGAAAGATTACGAAGAGAGAAGAGAAATCATGGACGCAAGCCCGATCCATGTATCGATCGCAGGACGTATGATGTTCAAGAGAGTTATGGGTAAGGCTTCTTTCTGCAATATCCAGGATTTACAGGGAAATATTCAGGTATATGTAGCAAGAGATGCGATCGGAGCAGATTCTTATGCAGATTTTAAGAAATCCGATATCGGTGATATCTTCGGACTGGAAGGTTTTGCATTCAGAACAAGAACAGGTGAGATTTCTATCCATGCAGAAAGCATGACTCTTCTTTCCAAGAGCTTACAGATTCTTCCTGAGAAATTCCATGGACTGACAGATACAGATATGCGTTATCGTCAGAGATATGTAGACCTTATCATGAATCAGGACAGCAAGAACGTATTTATCAAACGTTCCCAGATTCTGAAAGAAATCCGTAACTTCCTTGCAGACCGTGACTTCATGGAAGTGGAAACTCCGATGCTGGTTGCAAATGCAGGCGGTGCTGCAGCAAGACCGTTTGAAACTCATTATAATGCACTGAACGAAGATGTTAAGCTTCGTATTTCTCTTGAGCTTTATCTGAAGAGACTGATTGTTGGTGGTCTTGAGAGAGTTTATGAGATCGGACGTGTATTCCGTAATGAAGGTGTAGATACCCGTCATAATCCGGAGTTTACTCTGATGGAGCTTTATCAGGCATATACAGATTATGAAGGCATGATGGAACTGACTGAGTCTATGTTCCGTTATCTGGCAGAGAAGGTTTGTGGTTCTGCGAAGATTTCCTACAATGGTATCGAGATCGACCTCAGCAAACCTTTTGAACGTCTGACCATGAATGATGCGATCAAGAAATATGCAGGAATTGACTTTGATGAAGTTGCAGATGATGAAGCAGCTAAGAAGCTTGCAGATGAGCATCATATTGAATATGAAGAACGTCATAAGAAGGGTGATATCATCAACCTGTTCTTCGAGGAATACTGTGAAAAAGAACTGATCCAGCCAACATTTATCATGGATCATCCGATCGAGATTTCTCCGCTGACAAAGAAGAAACCTTCTGATCCGAATAAGGTAGAGCGTTTCGAGCTGTTCATTAATACATGGGAAATGTGTAACGCATATTCCGAGCTCAATGACCCGATTGACCAGAGAGAGCGTTTCAAAGCACAGGATGCTCTTGCTGACGCAGGAGATGAGGAAGCGAACCACACAGATGAAGACTTCCTGAATGCACTGGAGATCGGTATGCCGCCTACAGGTGGTATCGGATACGGAATCGATCGTCTGGTTATGCTGCTTACAGACAGCCAGGCAATCCGTGACGTACTGCTGTTCCCGACAATGAAGTCCCAGGGCGCTGCTAAGAACGAAGCAAACAACGTTGCGCAGGCTAAAACAGTTTCAGAAAAGCCAGTTGAGAAGATTGATTTTTCAAAGGTAGAAATCGAACCATTGTTCAAAGATGAGGTAGATTTTGAGACTTTCAGCAAGTCCGATTTCCGTGCAGTAAAGGTAAAAGAGTGTGTCGCAGTGCCGAAGTCAAAGAAACTTTTACAGTTTACTCTGGATGATGGAACAGGCGTAGAATGTACCATTTTAAGCGGTATTCACGCATTCTACGAACCAGAAGACTGGTAGGTAAGACACTTATAGCTATCACAAATCTGCCACCTAGAGCAATGATGGGAATTGAATCTTGTGGAATGTTACTTAGTGCAATCCATGAAGAAGAGGGCGAAGAAAAACTTCATCTTCTGATGGTAGATGACCATATTCCGGCTGGTGCAAAATTATATTAATATCAGGACACTTCGCTTTTAGTGAAATACTAAAGGCGGAGTGTTATTTATATTATAGGAAATTACTCTGTAATGTTCCTATAACATAAATAACACTCCGGGCAGGATCGCACTGCGATGGAGAGTAATGATACTGCTTCAGGTATGCCATATATGGCATATATAAGGCACAAAAAGGAATATGTCAATATCCCCCTGCAGGGCTTACTGATGTCAGAATTGTCTGATATCATAAAAGCCAGTTACCAATAAAGAAAAAGCGAGGGAACATGAAATGAAAAAGGGTTTATTGACAATGGCCGGAGTGCTTCTGACTGTATCACTGGTCAGTGCCGGAACAACAGTGCCTGTACTGGCAGAGGAAGAAACAACACTGGTATACGGAAGCGGAGATTATACCAGGATCAATCCTGCTATGGATGAACATGGAGAGATCAATATTCTGATCTTCAACGGTTTAACTGCACATGACGGAGATAATCAGGTAGTTCCGGGACTGGCAGAGAGCTGGGATTTTGATGATGAAACCAATACTTATACATTCCATATGGCAGAAGATGCCAAGTGGCAGGACGGCGAACCTGTGACAGCAGAGGATGTTAAATTTACTATCGAAGCGATCATGGATCCGGAAAACGGTTCTGAGAATGCACCCAACTACGAGGACGTAGAGGAAATCAATGTGATTGATGATCATACGGTTGCGTTCAAGCTTGAGGACAAAAACGTTGCATTCCTTGACTATATGACAATGGCAGTTCTTCCTAAGCATTTGCTTGAGGGAGAAGATATGCAGACCTCTGATTTCTTCCGTAATCCGGTAGGAACAGGTCCATACAAGATCGAATCCTGGGATGAGGGACAGGCGATCACACTGGTTAAGAACGAAGACTATTTTAAGGGTGAGCCTTCCATTGATAAAGTTGTATTCAAGATCGTACCGGATGACAATGCGAAAGCACTTCAGTTAAAATCCGGAGAACTTGATCTGGCGTTATTAACACCAAAGGATGCAGCTGCTTTTGCAGATGATGAGGCATATACATGCTACGATATGAAGACTTCTGACTATCGTGGAATCATGTTTAACTTTGGAAATGAATACTGGCAGAAAAACCGTGATCTGATCCCGGCAGTATGCTATGGACTTGACCGTCAGGCGATCATCGACGCAGTTCTCCTTGGACAGGGAATGCCGGCTTATGGACCTCTTCAGAGAAATATCTACAATTATGAAGATGTAGAGCATTATGATTACAATCCTGAAAAAGCAAAAGAAATTCTGGAAGCTGCAGGATGCGAGATGGGTGATGACGGATTCTATTATCGTGACGGCGAAAAAGTGGGATTTGTAATCAGCGTAAGTGCAGGAGATCAGGTACGTATTGATATGGCTCAGATCGCAGCACAGGAACTGAAAGAGATCGGCATGGATGTATCAGTAGAGATCCCTGCACAGACAGACTGGGCAGGACAGATGGCATTCCTGATCGGATGGGGAAGCCCATTTGACGCTGACGACCATACATACAAAGTATTCGGAACAGATAAGGGAGCAAACTACTCCGGCTATTCTAATGCAGACGTTGACAAGTATCTGACAGAAGCAAGACAGTCAGCTGATCCGGAAGTTCGTGCAGAAGCCTATGCTAATTTCCAGAAAGCTCTGGCAGAGGATCCGGCTTATGCAATGATCTGCTATATTGATGCCAACTATGTTGCTGACAGCAATATTAAAGGAATCGATCCTGATACAATTATGGGACATCATGGAGTTGGAATCTTCTGGAATGTAGCAGACTGGACTATTGAATAATAAAATGATATCAGGGTCAAAAGGTCAAAAAGCCATTCATGCTTGCACCATAAGACCTTTGACTCTAACATCATAAAAAAGATAAAGGTTGTGACGGGGGCACTAAAGGTGCCCCCTTTTTACACGAGCGGAAAAAGGATTGAAAATGGAACATTTATTAGAGGTTAAAAATCTTTCAGTCAGCATTAACGGTCCTGCCGGAGAAGTCCAGGCAGTAAGAGATGTGTCTTTTTCATTAAAAAAGGGAGAGGTGCTGGCTATAGTTGGAGAATCCGGATGCGGGAAGAGTGTGCTTTGCAAAAGTATCATGAAGCTTTTGCCACCAAGCGCAAAAATAAAAGAGGGAAGCATCTGTGTAAACGGACAGGATATCACCTGTTACAGGGAAAAGGAGATGCAGAAACTGCGTGGAAGAGTTTTTTCTATGATCTTTCAGGATCCTATGACATCCCTGAATCCAACTATTAAAATTGGAAAACAGATTGGGGAAGCAGTGGTGATCCACAATAAGAATTACACGAAGGAACAGGTAAATAAGAAGGTTCTGGAACTTATGGAACTGGTAGGTATCTCCCATCCAAAGGAACGATATCATCAGTATCCCTGGCAGTTCTCCGGAGGAATGCGTCAGAGATGTGTTATGGCCATTGCTCTGGCAGCAGATCCGGATATTTTATTTGCAGATGAACAACTACTGCATTGGATGTGACCATACAGGCACAGATCCTGGATCTTCTGCGGGAAATACAGATGAAGCTTGGAACAGCTACCATACTGGTATCCATGATCTGGGAGTGGTTGCACGTGTGGCAGACAGGGTAGCAGTCATGTATGCAGGCAAGATCGTAGAGATCGGTACAGCAGAGGAAGTGTATTATGATCCCAGACATCCATACACATGGGGACTGATGAGATCACTGCCTGCATTTGTAAATGGAAAAGAAAGCCTGTACACCATCCCCGGCATGCCTCCTACTTTGATAGATCCGCCGAAAGGTGATGCTTTTGCATGTCGAAATGAATATGCCCTGAATATTGATTATGAAGAAATGCCGCCTATGTTTAAGATAACAGATACTCATTATGCGGCAACCTGGCTGTTGGATCCAAGAGCACCGCAGATCAAATCACCTGTGGGAGGAACAGCGCATGAGTAAAGAAGTTTTATTGGATGTCAGGCATCTGACTCAGCAGTTTCATCTGACAAAAAAGATCAAGGTAAAGGCTGTAGATGATGTCTCATTTCAGATCCATAAAGGTGAGATCTTTGGTCTGGTAGGGGAATCCGGTTCAGGAAAGTCCACAGTTGCCAGATGTCTGATGAATATATATCAGCCGGCTCAGGGAGAAATCTGGTATAAAGATGTAAATATCTGCGACAAAAAGGAATTCAAAAAGCATAAAAAAATGCTGCAGACCCGCCGCCAGATGATATTCCAGGATTCCGCATCCAGTCTGAACCAGAAAATGAAGGTGTCAGATATTATTACGGAACCAATGAGAATCCAGCATATCACACCTCCGAGAGGAAGCTTTGTGAAGGAAGCTGCTTTTCAGATGGAATATGTAGGACTTGAGAACAGTTTCCTGGACCGCTATCCATCTGAATTATCAGGGGGACAGAGGCAGCGAGTGGCCATAGCCAGATCTCTGTGTATGGAACCGGAATTTCTGGTGGCTGATGAACCGATAGCTTCCCTGGATGTGTCCATACAGGCCCAGATCGTCAATCTGTTCCGTCATCTGCAGGAGGAGCATGGATTTACATTTCTGTTTATAGCTCATGACCTGGCTATGGTTGAGTATCTCTGTGACCGTGTGGGAGTTATGTATCATGGAAACTGGTAGGACTGGCGCCATCAGAAGAATTGTATTCCAATCCGGTGCATCTTTATACAAAAACATTGCTGTCTGCAATTCCTGTTCCTGACCCGATCAGGGAGAGAAAAAGAGTTCTGCAGTACTATGATGGCGAAGGAATGGAAAACAGCGTGTGGACAGAAGTGTCACCCGGACATTTTGCAATGCTTCCGGCTGAAGGAAAGGGGGGCAGTATATTATGAGACAAAAAAAAGTTAGTCTACTATGGTAAAAAATGCCTGATATTCCTGATCTCAGTATTTATATTGTCTGTAGCTGTATTTTTATGTAGCCCGTTTTGCACCGGGAGATCCGCTGATCTCCTATTATGGTGACCGTACAGAGAAGATGAGTCCGGAAGAACGTGAATGGGCTATGGGAAAGCTGGGATTGAACGAACCGATTTCTGTGCAGTATGTGAAGTGGGTAAAAAATGCCTTTCATGGAGAATTTGGAATTTCATTTAAATATAAACAGGATGTGGTAGAAGTGATCGGCGGCCGTATTGGCAATACACTTGTACTTGGAGGAATCGGATTTATCATTATGTTTGCCGGAGCCTTGCTTCTGGGAATCCTGTGTGCCTGGTACGAAAACCGGCTGGCAGACCGGATTCTGTGTAAGCTGGGAACCATATCCAGCTGTATTCCTGAGTTCTGGATGGCTCTGGTCCTGATCCTTGTTTTTTCTGTAAATCTTAAGATCCTGCCAAGCAGTGGAGCTTACAGTACAGGAAATGCAGGAGATATCGGTGACAGAGTGCTGCATCTGATCATGCCTCTGACCATCGTGGTCATGGAGCATTTATGGTATTATGCTTACATGATCCGAAATAAGATCCTTGAAGAGGTTCGCGCAGATTATGTACTTTTGGCAAAGGCAAAAGGCCTGGATAAGAAAAAGCTTATGTTCAGACATTGTGTCCGAAATGTAATGCCTGCTTATCTAAGTATTATGGCCATTGCAGTTCCTCATGTACTTGGAGGAACCTATGTGGTAGAAAGTGTATTCTCTTATCCCGGAATCGGAGCTCTGTCCTATGAGAGTGCTAGATACCATGATTACAATCTGCTGATGCTGCTTTGTATGATGTCAGGAATCCTGGTTATTTTCTGTAATATTGTCAGTCAGACGATCAATGAACAGATAGATCCCCGCATGAAGGATGAAGTAATAACCGAGAAATCGGAGGTAGTAGAAGGATGACCAATCATTTATTTGAACTGGCAGGAAACAGAAAGACAGAAACCGTAATTCCCAAATCAAAGAAAAAGTGGTATCAGGGAAAACCGGTTGTTTCGGCAGCAATCCTGATTCTTATCGTACTGGGCTGCCTGTGTGCGGAACTGATTATGACAAAGGATCCTACTTATATGGATCTGTTAAACTATAATAAAGCTCCTGACAGGGAGTTCCTTTTTGGAACAGATACTATGGGAAGGGATATTTTTTCCATGATCTGGTATGGAGGAAGAATCTCGATCCTGATCGGTGGATTAGCCACAGTTATTTCTACTTTTATTGCAGTGGTAGTCGGTGCCTTCAGTGGTGTGGCACCAGCGTGGCTTGATGAACTGATCATGAGATTTACAGAAATATTCTTAAGTATACCAACTCTGCTCCTGATCATTTTGCTGCAGGCTATTATGGGAGATGCCAATATCCTGAGTCTGTCCTTTGTGATCGGTGTGACCAGCTGGACCAGTATTGCGAAAGTAGTACGCACAGAGGTACGGCAGATACGAAACAGTGAGTATATCATCGCTGCAAGATGTATGGGAGCAGGATTTTTCCGTATTTTGTGGAAGCATCTGGTGCCGAACTTTTTCTCATCCATTATGTTTATGGTAGTTATGAACGTAAGAACTGCAATGATCTCTGAGGCTACTTTAAGTTTTATGGGTATTGGACTTCCGATAGAGGTTATCACATGGGGAAGTATGCTGTCTCTGTCAGATAAGGCATTAATGACAGGTTCCTGGTGGATCATTCTGATCCCCGGAATTTTCCTGATCACCACAGTACTCTGCCTGACCAATATAGGAAATGCCTGCAGAGAGCAGACAAACAGAAAAGAAGTAACTTTTAAAATTTGACCGAAATCTCGCTGTTTTGTTGCTGATTTGTCTGATTTATGATATTATGGAAATATCTTAAAAATCTAAAAATAAGGCAGGAGTGGTCAAATGTATCAGGAAGAATACAAACGTTGGTTGGCAGCAGATCTGCAGGATGCGGATCTTAATCCGGAATTATCCAAAATCGAAGGAAACGATGAAGAGATCAAAGATCGTTTCGCAGTAGCGCTGAAATTTGGAACAGCCGGACTTCGCGGAGTACTTGGAGCCGGAACCAACCGTATGAATATTTATGTAGTTCGCCAGGCAACACAGGGACTTGCGAACTGGGTAAAAACACAGGGCGGTAATCAGACAGTAGCCATCAGCTATGACAGCCGTCTTAAGAGTGATGTATTTGCAAAAACAGCAGCAGGCGTACTGGCGGCAAATGATATCAATGTCAGAATTTATGACGCACTGATGCCTGTACCTGCACTTTCCTTTGCAACACGTTACTATGAATGCAATGCAGGTATTATGGTAACAGCATCCCACAACCCGGCTAAGTACAACGGATACAAAGCATATGGTCCTGACGGATGCCAGATGACAGACGATGCAGCTGCCATTGTATATGAAGAGATCCAGAAAACAGACGTACTTACAGGTGCGAAATATATGTCCTTCGCAGAAGGTGTAGAACAGGGAAAAATCCGTTTTGTAGGAGATGACTGCAAGCAGGCTCTCTATGAAGCTATCGAATCCCGTCAGGTTCGTCCGGGTCTCTGCAAGACAGCAGGACTGAAACTGGTTTACAGCCCGTTAAACGGATCAGGACTTGTACCTGTAACTCAGGTATTAAAAGATATCGGAATCACAGATATCACAATCGTTCCGGAACAGGAATATCCGAACGGATACTTCACAACCTGCAGCTATCCGAACCCGGAAATCTTTGCAGCTCTGGAACTTGGATTAAATCTCGCAAAAGAAACAGGTGCAGACTTAATGCTTGCAACTGACCCGGATGCAGACCGCGTTGGTATTGCAATGAAATGCCCGGATGGTTCCTATGAACTGGTAACAGGTAATGAGGTAGGTGTACTCCTTCTTGATTATATCTGTGCAGGCCGCATTGAAAAAGGCACAATGCCAAAGAATCCGGTAGCAGTGAAATCCATTGTTTCCACACCACTTGCAGATGCAGTGGCAGAGCACTATGGAGTAGAACTCAGAAGCGTACTTACAGGATTCAAGTGGATCGGCGATCAGATCGCACAGCTTGAAGCAGCAGATGAAGTAGACAGATTTATCTTCGGATTTGAAGAGAGCTACGGATACCTTGCAGGACCATATGTACGTGACAAGGATGCTGTTATCGGATCTATGCTGATCTGTGAAATGGCTGCATATTACAGAAGCATCGGAAGTTCCCTGAAACAGAGAATGGAAGAGATCTATGCACAGTACGGACGTTACCTGAACAAAGTAGACAGCTTCGAATTCCCGGGATTAAGCGGAATGGATAAGATGTCAGCTCTGATGCAGGGACTTCGTGACAAACCTCTCACAGAGATCGCAGGTCATACTATAGTAAAAGTAACAGATTACCAGAAACCGGAAGAAACAGGACTTCCTGCAGCAAACGTACTGATCTACAAGCTGGATAACGGCGAGACAGTAGTTGTCCGCCCATCCGGAACAGAACCAAAGATCAAGATCTATTACACAACTCTCGGCAAGAACCTGGAAGAGGCAGAAGCTGAGAAAGAGAAGCTTGCAGAAGCATTAAAACCGATTATGGCATAAGCAATTGTAAGCAGAACTGAATAAAATATACCAAACCGGAAAGGCTGTGCTCATTGGAGGTGCAGTCTTTCTTTTTGTAACCCGCAGGGGCCTTACTGTTACTGTTCACTCCGTTCACAGTAACGACTTACTTGATTCGGTTAAATAGGATTGATATAATTAACACTCTTTGCTACAATAAAAAACAGCGAAAATAAGAATAAGACTGCTTATGAATGAAAGGAAAACATACTATGGAAGAATATGAAGTAATCAGCATCCCGGTATCTGACGGAACAGAACGGGATTTTGCGATCATGGATACCTTTGAATTTGAAGGACAGGGATATCTGGCAGTTTCTCTGATCGAAGGAGATGAGATCCAGGAGGGCGTTTACATTTACCGTTACCACAATGCAGAAGATGGAGATGTTGTGGTAGAGCAGATCACTTTGCCTGCAGAATACAAAAAGGTGACAAAATTTTACGAACAGATGTAAGCAAAAAAATATCTCGAAAAGAACCTGCATCTTGTGATAAAATAAAAAAGAAAATCAAATTTTGGTCAATAAAAACAGGAGGAAAAAACGATGGAGAAATCAACCGTTTATTTTACTGATTTCAGATGTCCGGTTGGCACCAGCCAGCTTGATAAACTGAAGAAACTCTGCGTTACAGCCGGAATCAAAGACATTGATATGGATGGAAAATTCGTGGCTATTAAAATGCATTTCGGAGAACTTGGCAATCTGGCTTTCCTGCGCCCAAATTACGCAAAAGCAGTAGCTGATCTCTGTAAAGAGCAGGGAGGACTTCCGTTCCTCACAGACTGCAACACTCTTTATCCGGGAAGCCGTAAGAATGCACTGGAGCATCTGGAGTGCGCAAATCTCAACGGATTTAACAGCATTTCAACAGGATGCCAGATCATCATCGGTGATGGCTTACGCGGTACAGACGAAGTAGAAGTACCGGTAGTTAACGGTGAATATTGTCAGACTGCACTGATCGGACATGCGATCATGGATGCAGATATTTTTATCAGCTTAAGCCACTTCAAAGGACATGAAGCAACCGGCTTCGGCGGTGCTCTGAAGAATATCGGAATGGGATGCGGAAGCCGCGCAGGTAAGATGAAACAGCATGCCAGCGGAAAACCTGCAGTAAATGAAGAACTCTGCCGCGGATGTCGTCGCTGCGCAAAAGAGTGCGGAAGTGATGCGATTACATATCCGAATAAAAAAGCAGTCATTGATTATGATAAATGTAAAGGCTGCGGCCGTTGTATCGGAGCCTGCGGTTTTGATGCAGTATACAATCCAAACAGCAGTGCGAATGAACTTCTTGACCGTAAGATGGCAGAATATGCACAGGCAGTCTGTCATGGCCGTCCGCATTTCCATGTAGCACTTGTTCAGGATATCAGCCCGAACTGTGACTGCATGGCGAAATGATGCACCAATCCTTCCTGATATCGGAATGTTTGCAAGCTTTGACCCGGTTGCTCTGGATCAGGCCTGCGCAGATGCCTGTCTGAAAGCAACTCCGATCGAGAACAGCCAGCTTGGAGAACATCTGGCAAAACCTGACTGGCATTGCCACCACGACCATTTCAAAGATTCCAACCCGAACATTGAATGGCAGGCAACACTGGATCAGGCAGAGAAGATTGGTTTGGGAACCAGACAGTATGAACTGAAGATTGTGAAATAATATGTTTATCAGCAGTGGAAAATAAATGCGAAAAAGTAATAAACAAAAAGGACCGGATGAATGAACTATATTGTCTTTGACCTGGAATGGAATCAGAATCCTTCGGGAAAGAAAACACGTAACGACAGGCTTCCATTTGAGATTATCGAGATTGGGGCTGTAAAAGTAAACAGCAAAAAAGAAATAACGGATCATTTTCACCGACTGATCAAACCACAGGTCTATAAATGGATTCATGACAGCATCCATGAGGTAATTCATGTAGATTATAAAGATCTTATGAAAGGAGTGCCCTTTGAGCAGGCAGTCAGGGAATTTATTGACTGGTGCGGAGAAGACTGGTACTTTTTTACCTGGGGAAATCAGGACGTGATGGAACTTCAGAGAAATATGAAGTTCTATGGCCTGCTGGATCTGCTTCCCGGACCTGTGACCTATTATGATGTGCAGAAACTATACAGTATCAGTTATGATGACGGTACACACAGGTGTGCATTGGAGCATGCAATCGATGAGCTGAAAATAGAGAAATCCAGGGGATTTCACCGGGCGCTTGCAGATGCCTGGTATACAGCGAAAGTCCTGGAGAAAATAAATAACATAATCATCATCAATCATCCGTCACTGGATGTTTACCAGAATCCAAAGAAGAAAAAAGACGAGATACATATTTCCTATCCGGATCATGACAAATATGTATCCAGAGAATTTGCCACAAGAGAGCGAATCATGAAAGACCGCGAGGTGACCAGCACCAGATGTCCGGTCTGTCATCTGCCTGCAAAGCGCAAACTCCGATGGTTTATGAATAATCCAAAGGTTTATTACAGCATATCCAATTGTGAAGAACATGGGCTGATAAGAGGCAAGATCCGCATCCGAAAAACAGAAGATGAGAAATATTTCGCTGTGAAGACATTGCGTTTCACAGATACAGAAGAAGCGGAGGAACTTCGTGAAAGAAAAGAAGTCCTCCGCCTCAGGCGAAAACTAAAAAGAAATGTTGAGAAGGAGATCTGAAAGGATCTCCTTTTCATATTGCATTCCATATCCGACCATATGACCGTCTAAATAATATTTACTTTTAATTCGCTTTGGACCGACAGAATTGTTCAGAAGTTTCTGCTTCCTTACAAGCTGGCTCACATCGGTTCCTGTGGGGACAGTTACGTACACATGCCTCATATAATAGAAGGAACACAGATTATTCCAGTCCTTTAACAGGTGCTTTTCGCATGGGAGAAATACTGCCGGTACCGGATCGGTATCTATATTCAAGTCTACTTTTTCAAAATTGTCGAAGCCGTAATCCAGCAGAGAAGTTGTGTCAGGAAAAGCACCGTTTGTAGAATTCAGCACAACTGCAATGAGAATGGAATTTCCTCTCTTGGCATAGGTGACAAGCGTACTTCCCGCTGCATCGGTGTATCCGGTCTTTCCTCCCAGAACCCCATCGTATGCATAAGACTGTCCGGGCATCATCTTATGGTGATTGAGAAGATAACGGGTTTCAGACTGCTTATTAGTCGGAGGAATCTCATAAACCTGTGTGGTCACAAATTTACGGAATCTGGGATTATACCAGGCTGCCTTTGCAATCTTCATCATATCACCTGCGGTGGTATAATGCGTCTCATCCGGAAGACCATTTGGATTATTAAAATGGGTGTTCTTACAGCCAAGCTGAGCTGCCTCTGGTTCATCAGTTCAACAAACTTCTTTACAGAACCGCTTGTTTTTTCTGCCAGAGCAAGAGCCATCTCATTGGCGGATTCCAGCATCAGAGCCATCAGGGCCTGCTCTACTGTGAAAACCTCTCCTGTTTCTGCGTAAATGCTGGAGCTTCCGGCCTCAATCCCATAAGCCGCTTCCTGCGACATGGTGATCGTATCGTCCATATTCAGATATTCACAGGCCAGAAGAGCGGTCATGATCTTAGTGATACTGGCGGGATATAGCTTATCTTTGGCATTCTTGGAATAAAGAATAGTATCAGTGACTGCATCCATCAGCACTGCGGACTGTCCCTCGATATTAGGACCTGTGGGCCATCCTTTGACAGAATCGATATCTGAGGCCTGTGAATAGGTTTCTGAATGACCGGCTTCAGGAGTGGCAGAGGTCTCGGCAGCGTAAGTGACTGCAGGCTGAGAGGTCAGAATCCCTGCACAAAGCATTCCGGTGAGGAAACGTTTCATTAATTTATGAAATTTTGTTTTAAACATTTGAAATTACCCTTCATTAAATATACATAGTAGTTGCTTTCCATATCCTAGAGCGTGTCTGAAAAATCATTCCCGCAATCTGCACGCCCCACTTGCGGATATTTCACCCGAATTCAGTTGCCGTAGCCCGCTACGGCGCCTCATCCGGGCAAAATATCCCACAAATTGTGACGTACATCTTGCAGAAAGCCTTTTTCAGACACGCTCTAGTACATCGTTTTAAATGACGTTCGGACAAAATATTCTACCTTATTATATCATTAATTACAATGCCTGTGTAAAATTTATATGATAGTATGTTAACAGTGTGTTACTGTTCGGGAGTTTGACAGTAACCAGTGTTATTAAACAGTAACAGGATTACCCTAATATTCAAAAAAATACTTGACACAGTGAATTTTGTGACCTTATAATGAATCCGCATAGTTAAATAAATGATATGTCCACAAACGTTGATGGAGAGAGTAACTGCAGGGGAAAGCAGACAGCGAACCGGGGAGGGTGTGAGCCCGGTGGTGAGTAAATGCAGTGAAGATCACTCCGGAGTTGCAGCTCTGAAGGGTGTACAGACAGGTAAGAGCTGACGGAAATCCCCGTTAAAAGATTCATGTATCGGCAGAGGATGCCCGTACAATGTAACAGGTGGTATAGCGAACGTCAATAAACCTTCGTCCTTTTACAAAAGGGCGATTTTTTTATGGGCTTATTTTCGTTCTTAAAGGACACCGGAAATATTTTTCAGTGTATATAAACGTCCTGCATATTTTCAGGTGTCTGATACAAATAATTTAAACAGGAGGTAAATTACTGTGTACCAGAAAGTTGATACGAACTTAAACTTTGTAGACCGTGAGAAAAAAGTAGAAGAATTCTGGAAAGAAAACCATATCTTTGAGAAAAGTATGGAGAACAGAAAAGAGGGAGAAACCTATACATTCTACGACGGACCGCCTACTGCAAACGGTAAACCGCACATCGGCCATGTACTTACCCGCGTTATCAAGGATATGATCCCGAGATACCGTACAATGAAGGGCTATATGGTTCCGCGTAAAGCAGGATGGGATACCCACGGACTTCCGGTAGAGCTGGAAGTAGAGAAGAAACTTGGTCTGGATGGCAAAGAGCAGATCGAAGAATACGGTATGGAGCCATTCATCAAACAGTGTAAGGAAAGCGTCTGGAAATACAAAGGAATGTGGGAGGATTTCTCCTCTACTGTTGGTTTCTGGGCTGATATGGAACATCCATACGTAACTTACTATGACGATTATATTGAATCCGAATGGTGGGCATTAAAAGAAATCTGGAACAAGAAGCTTCTGTATAAAGGCTTCAAGATCGTTCCTTACTGTCCAAGATGCGGTACCCCTCTTTCCGCACAGGAAGTATCCCAGGGATACAAAACTGTAAAAGAGCGCTCCGCAGTTGTAAGATTCAAGGTTGTTGGTGAAGATGCATACTTCCTTGCATGGACAACAACACCATGGACACTTCCGTCCAACGTTGCACTCTGCGTAAACCCGGATGAGACTTACTGCAAAGTAAAGGCAGCAGACGGATATACCTATTATATGGCAGAAGCACTCCTTGACAAAGTCCTTGGCAAGCTTGCAAAAGAAGAAGGCGAGAAAGCATATGAAGTTCTGGAAACCTACAAAGGAACAGACCTGGAATACAAAGCATACGAGCCGCTTTTCGCATGTGCAGGAGAGGCAGCAGCAAAACAGAAAAAGAAAGCTCATTTCGTAACCTGTGATAACTACGTTACTATGAGTGATGGTACAGGTATCGTTCACATCGCACCTGCATTCGGTGAAGACGACAGCAGAATCGGACGTAACTATGAACTGCCATTCGTACAGTTCGTAGACGGACAGGGTAACCTGACAAAAGAGACACCATACGCAGGCGTTTTCGTAAAGAAAGCAGATCCTATGGTCCTCACAGATCTGGACAAAGAAGGCAAGCTCTTCGATGCTCCGAAATTCGAGCATGATTATCCACACTGCTGGAGATGTGACACACCACTGATCTACTATGCAAGAGAATCCTGGTTCATCAAGATGACAGCAGTTAAGGATGACCTGATCAGAAATAACAATACAATCAACTGGATCCCTGAGAGCATCGGTAAAGGACGTTTCGGCGACTGGCTTGAAAACGTTCAGGACTGGGGTATCAGCGTAACCGTTACTGGGGAACTCCACTGAACATCTGGCAGTGTGAATGCGGACATATGCATTCCATCGGAAGCCGTCAGGAGTTATTCGAGATGAGCGGTGATGAGAGAGCCAAGACAGTAGAGCTTCACCGCCCATACATCGATGAGATCACACTGAAGTGTCCGGAGTGCGGTGGAGAAATGCATCGTGTACCGGAGGTTATTGACTGCTGGTTCGACTCAGGAGCAATGCCTTTCGCACAGCATCATTATCCATTTGAAAACAAAGAATTATTTGAGCAGCAGTTCCCTGCAAACTTATCTCCGAGGCAGTAGACCAGACTCGTGGATGGTTCTACTCACTCCTTGCAGAATCCACACTGCTCTTCAATAAAGCACCATACAAGAACGTAATCGTTCTGGGACATGTCCAGGATGAGAACGGACAGAAGATGAGTAAGTCCAAAGGAAATGCAGTTGACCCATTTGATGCACTGAACAAATACGGCGCAGATGCCATCAGATGGTACTTCTACATCAACAGTGCTCCATGGCTTCCGAACCGTTTCCATGGCAAGGCAGTTGTGAAGGACAGCGTAAATTCATGAGTACACTGTGGAATACTTACGCATTCTTCGTATTATATGCAGACATCGACAACTTCGACCCGACCAAATATGAACTGAACTATGACCAGCTTCCTGTTATGGACAAATGGCTCCTCAGCAGATTAAATACAACTGTTCAGGCAGTTGACAATGATCTGGCTAACTACAAGATCCCGGAAGCAGCAAGAGCACTTCAGGAATTCGTAGATGAGATGAGTAACTGGTATGTAAGAAGAAGCCGTGAACGTTTCTGGGCAAAGGGAATGGAGCAGGATAAGATCAATGCTTACATGACTCTGTACCATGCACTGGTAACTATCGCCAAGACAGCAGCTCCGATGATCCCGTTCATGACAGAAGACATCTATCAGAACCTGGTAAGAAGCGTGGATAAAGATGCTCCGGAGAGTATCCATCTCTGCGACTTCCCAACTGTAAACGAAGCATGGATCGACAAAGATCTGGAAGCAGACATGAAAGAGCTTCTGGAGATCGTAGTTCTGGGACGTGCCTGCAGAAATACAGCAAACATCAAGAACCGTCAGCCGATCGGAACCATGTATGTAAAAGCTGAGAAGAAAATGAGTGAATTCTACACTGACATCATCGCAGACGAACTGAATGTCAAAGAAGTAAAATTCGCAGATGATGTAGAATCCTTTATCTCCTACAGCTTCAAACCACAGCTTCGTACAGTAGGACCGAAATACGGTAAACTCCTTGGAGGAATCAGACAGGCTCTCACAGACATCAATGGAACAGCAGCAATGAACGAGCTGAGAACCAACGGTGTCCTGAAACTGGATATCAACGGAAACGATGTAGAGCTTACAGAAGAAGACCTTCTTATTGAAACAGCACAGACAGAGGGTTATGTATCTGAATCTGACGGTGAAACATCCGTAGTCCTTGATACAAACCTGACACCTGAACTGATCGAAGAAGGATTTGTACGTGAGATCATCAGCAAGATCCAGACCATGAGAAAAGAAGCCGGCTTCGAAGTTATGGACAAGATCGTAGTATACGCTCACGGAAACGACAAGATCCAGGATGTCATGAAAGCACACGAAGATGAGATCAAGTCAGAAGTACTTGCAGACGAAATGGTACTTGGCGAGACCGATGGTTATGTGAAAGAGTGGAACATCAACAAAGAAGCAGTAACTATGGGTGTTAAGAAACTGTAATTGACAACATTCGGTCAATTACTGACAAGGTACTGATAAGTTACAGGTATTTCACAGAAAACCCGAGACATACCGCGCGATTATGCGATTAGCATAAATTCTGTGCATCGCGAACCGTGTTGCTGTGAACAGAGTGAACAGTAACGATAACAAAAAAATGTTATAAAATTCGGCAATTATACACATGACAGACTGTCGAAAAAAGAGTATCATTATCCTTGACAGTCTGATTTCAGAGAGGAAATTGGAGGCAGAGATTCTTTGCCCCCAATTTCTCTGATATGAGAAAACAGAAGAGTTGACGGAATGAAGAGGTTCACCGGCAATATCCGCAAGGTGTATTGCTGAGAATAAAGTGAACAGTGAAACCATTACGGGAGGTATGAAATGACAAACGAAATGTTCAAGAAAGAGGCATTCAAGAAAAGCGTAAAAGACAACGTAAAATTCCTCTATCGAAAAACAATTGAAGAAGCTACACAGGAGCAGATTTTCCAGGCAGTAAGCTACTCTGTAAAAGACGTTATCATTGATAACTGGCTTGCAACACAGAAAGCTTACGACGAACAGGATCCGAAGATCGTATATTATATGTCCATGGAATTCCTGATGGGACGTGCTCTCGGAAACAACCTGATCAACCTTTGCGCTTACGGTGAAGTAAAAGAAGCTCTCGAAGAGCTGGGATTTGACCTTAACTGTATCGAAGATCAGGAACCGGATCCGGCACTTGGAAACGGTGGTCTGGGAAGACTGGCTGCATGCTTCCTTGATTCTCTCGCAACTTTAAATTACGCAGCATATGGCTGCGGAATCCGTTACCACTACGGAATGTTCAAACAGAAAATCCAGAACGGTTATCAGATCGAGGTACCGGATAACTGGTTAAAGAACGGCTACCCATTCGAACTGCGTCGTCCGGAATATGCCAAGGAAGTACACTTCGGCGGATATGTAAGAGTAGAGTACGATCCTGAAAAGGGCGGAAACAAATTTATCCACGAAGGATATCAGGCAGTAAAAGCCATTCCTTATGATATGCCGATCACAGGATATGACAATGATGTAGTAAACACACTTCGTATCTGGGATGCAGAGCCGATCGTAGACTTCGAGCTTGATTCCTTTGACAAGGGTGATTACAAGAAAGCAGTAGAGCAGGAGAACCTTGCCCGCAATATCGTAGAAGTCCTTTACCCGAACGACAACCACTATGCAGGTAAAGAGCTGAGACTGAAACAGCAGTACTTCTTTGTATCTGCAAGCCTCCAGGCAGCAATTGCCAAATACAAAAAGAAACATGACGATATCCATAAATTATATGAAAAGTAACATTCCAGATGAATGATACACATCCGACTGTAGCAGTAGCAGAGTTAATGCGTATCCTCATGGACGAAGAAGGACTTGGATGGGATGAAGCATGGGAAGTAACAAGAAAATCTGTTGCTTACACAAACCATACTATCATGTCCGAAGCACTTGAGAAATGGCCGATCGAGCTCTTCTCCAGACTGCTTCCGCGTGTATACCAGATCATCGAAGAGATCAACCGTCGTTTCATCCTTGAGATCCAGGCAAAATATCCGGGAAATTATGAGAAGATCAAAAAGATGGCAATCATCTATGACGGACAGGTTAAGATGGCTCACCTTGCAATCGCAGCAGGCTACTCTGTAAACGGTGTTGCACGCCTTCATACAGAGATCCTGAAGAACCAGGAATTAAAAGACTTCTATGAAATGATGCCTGAGAAATTCAACAACAAGACAAACGGCATCACTCAGAGACGTTTCCTGCTCCACGCAAATCCACTCCTTGCAGACTGGATCACAGAGCACATCGGACCGGACTGGGTTACAGACCTTCCACAGTTAAAGAAACTGGCAGTTTATGCTGATGATGAGAAAGCACTCCAGGAATTCATGAACATTAAGTTCAAGAACAAAGAGCGTCTGGCTAAATACATCCTTGAGCACAATGGCGTAGAAGTAGACCCGCACTCCATCTTCGATGTACAGGTTAAGAGACTTCACGAGTACAAACGTCAGCTCCTGAACATCCTGCATGTTATCTATCTGTACAACCAGATCAAGATGCATCCGGAAATGGAATTCTATCCAAGAACATTCATCTTCGGTGCAAAAGCATCCGCAGGTTACGCAACAGCCAAGAAGATCATCAAACTCATCAACTCAGTAGCAGACGTAGTAAACAACGACGCTTCCATCAACGGCAAGATCAAAGTTGTATTCATCGAAAACTACAGAGTATCCAACGCTGAGTGGATCTTCGCAGCAGCAGACGTTTCCGAGCAGATCTCCACAGCAAGTAAAGAGGCATCCGGTACAGGTAACATGAAGTTCATGCTCAACGGTGCTCCTACACTTGGAACAATGGACGGTGCTAACGTAGAGATCGTAGAAGAAGTTGGCGCAGAAAACGCATTCATCTTCGGTTTAAGCTCCGACGAAGTAATCAACTACGAAAACAACGGCGGATACGATCCAAACGTAATCTACAACACAGACGAAGAAATCCGTCAGGTACTGATGCAGCTCATCAACGGAACCTTCTCCAATGATACAGAACTCTTCCGTGACCTGTACGATTCACTTCTCAACACAAAGAACACAGACAGAGCAGACCGCTACTTCATCCTCGCAGACTTCCGTTCCTATGCAGACGCACAGAAACGCGTAGAAGCAGCATACAGAGATGAAAAAGGCTGGGCTAAGAAAGCGCTCCTCAACACAGCATGCAGCGGTAAATTCACCTCCGACAGAACCATCCAGGAATATGTAGATGATATCTGGCATCTGGATAAGGTTATTGTCAGAAAGAAATAATATGCTATATCTATAGAAGTAATTGCTTCTGAATAAAAATAAAGCCCCTGGCAGTACAGTTATCAGGACTGTATTGCAGGGGCTTTTTGCTACAGTAGTGACATAATACATTAATTCATTTGTACGGGAAATTTTGTGTACAGACATATAATATAAAGGAACAAAAAGTTCTTAAAAACAGAGATTTGACTGGAAAAATGAGAAGGCATCTGTTACAATAGAAAATACAAAACAGAGTGCAAAGAGGGTGATCGAAAACAAAAACACTTTGCACAAAAGATAAAATTTCATAGATGCGAAGCATCTGGAAATAAGAATACGTCCGAAAACATGATCAAAATACAAAAGCGAACGATAACTAACAGCCAGGAAAGGTGTATCAGATGGCAAATAACACCATATTTGATAATGTTTTCAGAACAATGCTGGAGAAAATGCCAGAGCTTGTAGTGCCGCTGATCAACGAGGTATTTGGCACAAATTATCCCGCAGATATAGCAGTTGAGCAGCAGAGAAACGAACACCAGACAAAGGAACGGAGAAAAGATTACAGATTCCCGGTTAAAAATAGCAGATAAGATCTATCATATAGAATGTCAGAGTACCGGAGATGCAGAAATGGTAATCCGAATGATTGAATATGATTTTGCTGTGAGTCTGGAAACAAAGCAGATTGAGAATGGACGGTACAAGATATATTTTCCTCATTCCTGTGTATTATATTTACGTGGAAAAGGCAGAAAAGATACTCTCGGAATGGATATTATCATGCCAGACGGGCGGGTAATAAAATATGAACTGCCGGCTATTTACATAGAAAGATATACACAGGATGTAATCTTTCAGAAGAAACTGCTCTTTCTCCTGCCATTTTATGTCATAAGATATGAAAAAAGCAGAGAAGATATAGAGAAAGATCCGGAAAAACTTCAGAAACTGCTGGATGAATATGTGACAATTTCCAGAAGACTGGAAGAAGTCTGCTTGAAAATGGAAAAGAGGCACTGTATCGTTACCTTGTGGAAGTAATCCTAAAAATTGCAGACTACATTTTCTCAGATTCAGAAAAAACAAAGAAGGGAGTTGATCGAGCCATGGGCGGAGAAGTATTAGAGCTGAAAACAGATAAGCTGATAAATGAAATAAGGCAAGACGTGAAAGAAGAAGTAAAAGCGGAAGTAAAAGAAGAAGTAAAGGAAGAAGTAAAAGAAGAAGTAAAAACAGAGACGAAAGAAAAATAGTAATCTGTATGCTGAAAAGAGGCAAAAGTACATTGGAAGAAATCGCTGCAGATACACAGATGCCGATTGAGACAGATTGAAAGAATAAAGAAAGAACAACAGTTATAAGATGAGAGAATGGCAGAGAATTATAGATGGTTCTCTGCATCTGACCATACAGGTTGATACATCATCTTGTGATTAGAACGAACAACTCACCATATTTGTAACAAATTATAGATTTTTAGCATGAAAAATCAAGGAAAATAAATGCTTTTGAAGTGTATGAAATTTAAAAAAATCGTAAAATTCTTGAGCATTACACTTGACAAAAAGTGGTGAAAGCACTATTATTAACCATAACAGACAGATTATGTCTAGGAATCTTTACCCAAAAAGAAATAGTTATATTAAGGAAAGGGGAACTATAATCATGACAAAGATTAAAAAC
>ENA-OQAS01000153-OQAS01000153.1-human-gut-metagenome-genome-assembly--contig:-NODE-153-length-36154-cov-2.258889_pt1 | contig 36154 bp, 45 predicted proteins | sample MGYA00242733_ERZ504523 | MGnify/ENA primary metagenome ERZ504523 (study PRJEB26092, sample SAMD00036239) | human gut metagenome | host: Homo sapiens | study: EMG produced TPA metagenomics assembly of...
CAACGCTTTTTGATATTCCGGATGATGCCAAAATCAGATTTAATGATTTTGATATAGTTACCGGTGGCAGAGGATATAATGCCTGGTGGAGTAAGGAATATGAAAGGAGAGAAGCAGATGATTTATAAGAATATAACATTTAAAGCAGCTCCATTTTCATATGATTTGACATTTGATGACAGGATTATTCTTGTTGGTGGAGATAGCGGTACCGGAAAAACAGTACTTTATGAAATGCTGGAAGATATAAGATTGACAGACGAATACAAAGCAATCAAGCTATTTAACTATAAATCAGATGATTTTTTAGAAGCAATCAAACAGTGTAGAGATAGTTTTATTGTGATAGATAATGCAGATTGTATGATTAATGATGATATCAGGAGATTCATAAATTTTGAGTTGTCTAATCAGTATATGCTTTTTCTAAGAAATTGTGACGGACTCAATGTATCTGATAAGAGCTTTAAGGTGTTGAAGCTTGATAATAACAGGATAACGCTGGAAGAGGAGTTGTGATATGAGATATTTATGGACAGAGGATACCGGTGCAGGGCTTCACTTCTGGAAATTAGTTAATCAGCTTTTCTTTGACAATGAGCTTGCCGTTGAGAGTAAAGGGAGCCATCAGGGATTATTGGATGCAGTATTAGACTTGAATATTAAAGAGGATAATAAATACTATATTGCATTTGATTATGTGGTTGATAATCAGGACATTCACAACAAGTATCGTATGTTGAAGTCAATAACAAATAAGTCGGAAGGAAGGATTGTAATTCTGGATATGATTTGTTTTGAGTACCTAATTCTTGCATTTGACAAGCTGGTAGAATGGACAGGCACCGGAAAGACAGATAAAATAAAATCCGTGAGAAGGTTTTGGGGGCAGTTGAGAATCACAGAATCGATTTATCAAGGATTGATGATGAGAAAACATTACAGTACATAGCAGGTTTTAAGAGATATTCTACAGAACGTGTGATGAAGTCATTGGTTGGTGAATTTACACAAAATGAAAAGTGGTCTGTTAAAGGGAATCTTATGGGTGAATGCTGGCATAAAGATTGTTGTGTGTCAGAACATACGGATAATCTGAGGTGTGGTAAGCCTGAGGTTGAATGTGGGGATGAAAAGATGAGGATGCTGATACGGTCAGAGGGAGTACAAAAGCTAATGAGAGATATTATTTTGAAAGAATAGTTTAATAAGACTACATTTCTCATGCGACCTATGGAGGACTAGATAACTATCTTTCTAAAGATATAATTGAATATTTAAAAGAGAAAAAGAACATTGCTATGACAAATACAAGAATAATAGGAATGAATAGTGAAGAAATAATGGTCTCAAATGATTTCAATGGAGAGGCATGGCATATATTAGATCAACTTTTGGCGCATAAAAAACGCTATATATGAACCCTGTTAATCAAACAGTAGATATTGATGAATGTAAGAAGTTTATTGAGTTTGCAAAAATATTATGGTAAATTTGTAAAAGAATTTGGCGAAGGTGTTAATCGTATGTGTAATGAGTTGGAGCAGGTGGGACTAAAAGATCCTGTTTATCATACAAATGCTTTTATGTTGCAGGCGGTTATTTATAATTCAAAAGTTGGAAAAACTATTGTTGAAAAAACCGCTGATTCATTAAAAAAATTGGCTGTTGCAGTCAATAAGTCGTTGATTGATTACCAAAAGCCGGCGATTGGAGAAGAAAAGTCGGCGATTGACGATCAAAAATCGGCGGTTGATAAGTATGTATTCATAGAATAAAAATGAGATATAGAGTTTTCCTGAATGTAAAAGCTCTATGTGTAGAAGTCAGGAGAAGATAAAACTGAATTGGTTAAAGGCACAAATTTGGTTTAAGTAACTCTTATAATGAAGATGGGGAATGTCATAGAAAATGTCGTAGAAATGTCATAGAAATTGTCATAGAAATTTTGAGAAAAATCAAGTGGCTAAAATCAGAATATTCTAAGATAAAGCTTTCTAAAGAGAGACGATTAAAGAGCTTTCTGAAAAACGAATATTTCAAAGTTAGTCTCAACGAAGTCTCACGAGATTTGAGACTAAGTGAGACTCTATGATATAGCAAAATGTGATAAAATCCGGATTTGCAGGTGAATTATAAAGTTGTAGTCTCAAGACAGTCTCATTTTTGAAATCGTTTGTTGAGACTAACATGAGACTGAGGAGGTTCAAAATCATGGACATAAGCAAAAAGGATTGGAAACTATTTCGAGAAAAATTATCAGGTTGGCAGGAATCTTATATGGAAGGTCTTGTTAAAGAGTATGCAAATTTTCTGAATGATGATAAAAAGCCTGCATCAGAGAAATTTTGGAAACTTGAAAAACGGATAAAAGAAGATAAGCGTCATCCAGGAGTTATCATGGAGATGAGTAAGTCAGAGGTAATATGGGATATCGTTCGTCTTATAAGATTGAAAGTAATTACATATGATGATTTATCAGACTTCAGTGATAAATTAAAGCAGGAAGTAGAAAGAATCCTTGAAATGAAGTAGAAAATAAGTATGGAGATTGCAGTATTCGGAAAGGAATAATTATGACTTTAGAAAACAAACTTAATATTACGGATTCCACGGAATTGGCCAGAATGGAAGAAAAGATAAGTAAGAAGAAGGCTGTTGAATTATTTGAAAATGAATACCTGAATCAATATGAAGTTGGAACCTTTCAGATGCTGGCAGCGATTCATAAGTACCTGTTTGATGAGATCTATGATTTGTCGGAAAAATACGAACGGTAAACATTGCAAAGGGTAATTTTCGATTTTAAAGCAGGCTTTGACGGACAAAGTTGATGATAGAGAAGTGTATATGAAAGGCATTGATCATAGTTATTATTATGAAGGTTATGCTGTGTACAAGGCGCAGGATTTATAAGTATATCCGCTGTTATGCGCATGGATGGAATGATTAAAAGATATGCAGGAACAGGGAGTTTGTTCCTGCATGGAAATAGCTGACTGGCTGTTTTTTTTGTAAAGAAATAAAAAACAAATGTGGAGAAATAATATGAATTGGCAAAAACTATTTGCATCACATATTTTAGAGCGGGGATATGATTATTATTGTGATGGTGCAGTTGAAATATAGAGATCGGACGCGATGATATACGAGCTGATGTCGTTGGAACCGAGGACTACGAGGTTGAGATTTCCTTAAATGACGGGAAAGTTACAGATATGTACTGTTCGTGCCCCTATGCAGCAGGTGGAAATAATTGTAAGCATATGGCAGCGGTGTTATATGAATGGACTGCGGATATTATGGATGAAAATGAGCCAGAAGATACAGACAACGAGGACGTGGACGATGATGAGGATGCGGAAAGCATGGATTTATTTGAGCCTGCAGTTACCGTCTGTGATTATAAGAAAAATCAGCTGCTGTGGAAAAACTGGTGACATCTGCAGAAAGGGATATTGTGCAAGCATTTCTTGTGTCTGTCTTGGCAGAAGATAAAAAATTATTGCTTCGTTTTCGGAATATGGTAAACAAATGTGCAACAAAAGAAGACGTCGAAGATTATTTTGAACAGATTGATGAAATAGCGGATCGCTATCTGGGAAGAGATCATTTTATCAATTATTATCAGGCATATGATTTTATGTTGGAGCTGGAAGAAATCATAGATAAAGATGTCCGTCGCATGATTGACAATGGAAGCCACATAAGTGCGTTTCATGTGATGAACCATATTTTTGTGTTGTTGGGGAATGTCGACATGGATGATTCCGGTGGGGAAACAAGTATGTTGGCAGAGCAGATTTATCAACTGTGGTTAGAGTTGCTTACTAAGGTTAATGCACAGGATAAAAGGAAAATGTTTATCTGGTTTACCACGCATATGGATGGTTCTGTTATCGATTATTTGGAAGAATATATCGAACAGATCATTATGGAAGAATTTAAGGAACCGGAGTACGAGCAGGATAAACTTTCTTTTATGGAGGAAATGATTGAGAAAGCAGAGAAAAAAGATTCTGGTTGGAGCAGAGATTATGCGGTAGGTAAATGGACGGTAACATATCTGAAAACATTAGAAGAGAAAAATGCACCAGAGGATCAGCTGGAAGAAATATGTAAAAAATACTGGAACAATTCCGGGGTAAGAAGATATTACATAGACAGATATTTTGAGAAAAAAGAATATGATCGTGTGCTTCAGGTATTGGATGAAAGCATCGAATTGGACAAAGCGTATCGAGGTCAGGTTTTAGAATATAACCAGAAGAAAAAGGAGATTTATCGTTTACAGGGAAACAAAAGTGCGTATATCGAACAACTTTGGAAATTAGTACTTGAACAAAGTGCGGGAGATTTAGACATTTATAAAGAATTGAAAGCACAATATTCAGAAAAGGAATGGCTGATAAAAAGAGAAGAACTGTTCAAAAAACTTCGGCAAATGCACATATAGACAGATTGTACAAGGAAGAAAAATTATATGACCGGTTGCTTGCATATGTATTAAAAAGTTCTGGATTGTATGCAGTGCAGTCGTATGAAAATGTTCTGAAAAAAGAATATCCAAAGCAGATTTTAAGTAAATATCAGGGTGAAGTAAACAAGATGGCTTCTTGCACCGGAAATCGAAAACATTATGCAGATCTGGTAGCGTTGCTGCGGAGAATGAAGCGGATTAAAGGTGGATCTGAGATTGTGGAAACAATTGTCGAAGAATGGAAGATAAAATATAGAAATCGTCCGGCGATGATGGATGAACTTAGCAAATTATAAACGCATGCGACTAAGAAAGATACCGTTGATTTTATGCAGACTAACCAGATAGATGTAAAGGTTATTGATGTGGTATGTAAAATCATAGACAAAGTTTCATTTGCAGGGACTGATTCCGTTATGCATGGCACGATAGAAAAAATGGCAGAACACTGACAAAAAGTTATGGAAAATTTCCTGATGAATTTATAAGTTCATCAAAGTAGTGAAACTCATGCAGGAATATGTTATACTAAAGGCAGACAAAGCTGGAGGATGTGACACAGAATATTTTTGTGTTCCGTGTGGTGGAAATCTGCATTTTATTATGTAAGTAACAGTGTAAACAGTATTGTGCGCAAGTCCATGGAAAATGCAATGCGTATGGTACAGGCGGCTTCCATGATGATATGACGGGACTTTACAGCAAAAATAAACTGCTTGAAACAGTGGAACATATGGAGCCAAAAGAACGCCCGGTTGTGGTTATTTATTGGGATGTCAACCAGTTGAAATATGTAAACGATACGTTTGGTCATTTGTACGGAGACCAGCTGATTGCTAAAATTGCGGGATCCATTCGGGCAGCAGTGACGAGTGAGGAAACCAATGCTTACCGTTACGGTGGGGATGAATTTCTTATGATTATTCCGGATGGGACACAGGAGATTGCAGAAGATGTCATTGAAAAGTGGAGGCAGGTGATGAAGCCGATTCAGAAAACAGTGAGATTCCGGTATCTGCCTCCGTGGGATATGCTGTGGGAAAATATGAAAATATAATGGAACTGATCGAGATCGCAGATCAGAGAATGTATAAGGACAAACAACTACGCCGCCAGTAGCGGCGTATTTTATGGCTCAGAGGGATAACAGAACCAGAAAGGGGATAGAGAAAATTTGAAAACAAACAAATATGAAATAGATATGTGCAATGGTTCGATCATGGATAAACTGATCTCGTTTGCACTCCCACTCATGCTGTCTGGAATTTTACAGCTGATGTTCAATGCGGTGGATATCGTTGTTGTGGGGCACTTTACGGGAAAACAGGCACTGGCGGCAGTGGGATCGACACGGCACTCATCAACGTGTTCACCAATCTGTTTATCGGAATTTCGCTGGGGGCTAACGTGCTTGCGGCACGTTTTTTTTGCGTCCGGCAGGGAAAAAGAAATGTCAGACACGGTACATACCGCCATTCTGCTGGCACTGATCAGCGGAATTCTCATGGCAGGAATCGGGGTAATCAGTGCAAAAGGTGCGCTGCTTCTTATGGGAACGCCGGACAATGTCATTGCACAGTCAACCCTTTACATGCGGATTTATTTTCTGGGGATGCCGTTTTTTATGCTCTATAATTATGGGGCAGCGATTCTGCGTGCGGTGGGAGATACCAAGCGGCCGTTGTTGTTTCTGGTGATTTCCGGATGTGCCAATGCGCTGCTGGATCTGATTCTTGTGATCGGTTTTCATCTGGGTGTGGCAGGCGTAGCTACTGCGACGATTACGGCACAGATGATCTCCTGCATTCTGGTTTTGTTATGCCTGTACCGCACCGACAGCTGCTATCAGCTGCGTTTTTCGAAGCTGAAAATAAAAAAAGGTTTATCTGCTGCAGATTTTCAGGTGGGAATTCCTGCCGGGATTCAAAGTACGGTTATTAACTTTTCAAACGCGCTGCTGCAGTCTTCCGTGAATTCCTTCGGAGATACGGCGATGGCGGGGTATACAGCGGCAAATAATATTTTGGGATTTTTGTATATGTCGGTAAATTCCATTACACAGGCATGTATGAGTTTTACGAGTCAGAATTATGGTGTGGGAAAATATAAACGTATGGATCGTGTGCTGATCGACTGTCTGATTCTTACGGTCAGTGTTTCCCTGCTGCTGGGATGTGGCGCATTGGTTTTTCGGACCGCAGGTACTTAGTATATATACGAGAGAAAAGGATGTGATCGAGAGTGGCATGGAGATTCTTGCCATTACAACAGTGCCGTATTTTCTGTGTGGCATTATGGATTTGTTTCCCGGAGCACTGCGGGGGATGGGACATTCGGCAGTGCCGATGATCCTGTCGGTGATCGGTACGGTCGGAACGAGAATTCTCTGGATTTTTGGATTTTTCCCACATCACAAATCGTTGTACTTCCTGTTTATTTCTTATCCGGCATCCTGGATCATCACGATTGTGATGCAGGTCATCTGTTTTTATTTTGTGAGAAAAACGGTGCGCAGGGAATTGATGCGGGGATAAAACGCAGCGTAAAAATGTGCCAAATCGGAAACGATTTTGGGCATTTAGTTTCTTGAAGGAAGAAAAAGAACATGCTACTATAATGGAAACTGAAATGAAGAAAATAGTTTCCTTCCGGCAGAAAGGATGAAAAGAATGAATAAAGAACTGAAAGAGAACATTATGCAGGGAACGTTGCAGGCATTCAATCAAAAGGGTTTGAAATTTACGATGGATGATATTGCAAAGATTTTAGGGATCAGTAAAAAAACGATTTATCAAGTGTTTCGTGATAAGGAGGCTTTGTTTCTGGAAACGGTGGACTATTTGTTTGACCGGATCAAGGACAGTGAGCAGAAGATCGTAGAGAATCAGGAGATGGATACCCTGCAAAAGATTCACACAATCCTTGGTGTGATGCCGGAATGTTATCAGGATGTGGATTTTCGACAGTTATATCAGTTAAAAGAAAAATATCCGGAGATTTATCATCAGGTGGAAGTACGGCTCGAAACAGGCTGGGAAACGACCATTGCCCTGTTGGAACAGGGCATGCAGGAAGGTGTGATCCGTCCGGTCCAGATTCCGATTTTAAAGATGATGCTGGAAGCATCATTAGAGCAGTTTTTCCAGCGCGATATCCTGTTGCAGAATGAAATTACTTATGCGCAGGCATTGCAGGAGGTTGTCGGGATTCTGATGTATGGAATTGCTTCGGAGAGGTAAAACGAAAGGGGAGCATAAAGAAGCATGGAGAGGTTGTATTGGAACAATGACTGGAAATTTGCCGAAACATGGGAAGAAGCCATGAAAGAGGCAGTATATCCGGAAAATGAGATGGAGGATGTGCGGCTGCCGCATACCTGCAAAGAGCTTCCGTATCATTACTTTGATGAGCATGCGTATCAGATGCTGTGTGGATATCGCAGACATTTTATGGCGCCGGAAGCGTGGCAGGGGAAAAGTGTGGAACTGACCTTTGAGGGCGTGGCGCATGATGCGGTTGTTTATGTCAATGGGACAGAAGTGAAAGCGCACCATTGCGGTTATACGGCATTTTCCGTGGAACTTGCAAAATACCTGAAATATGGGGAGGACAATGTACTTGCGGTGCGTGTCGACAGCCGGGAAAATTTGAATATTCCGCCGTTCGGATATGCCATAGATTACATGACTTTTGGAGGAATATATCGTGAGGTTTACGTGCAGGTGAGAAATAAGACACATCTCGCAGATGTATTTATCAAGCCACAGATACATCCTCTGCAGGTGACTACAGAGATTACGGTACAGAATATTTCGGATGGGATAACGTTGCAGCAGGAAATCCGCAAAAAAGGCGAGGGTGCATATAGTCCCCTGGGAAAAAAGCCGGTGCAACAGACAAATATGCAAACCGTTTTTCCGGTGCAGGAGATCCGTTTGTGGGAACCGGAAAATCCATATTTGTATGAAATCCGGACAAGTTTGTGGAAAATGGGGAAATGATAGATGCGCGTGTGGATATCACAGGGTTTCGGGAGGCCGGATTCCGGAAAGATGGTTTTTATCTGAACGGAAAGAAACTGCGGCTTCGTGGGTTAAACCGTCATCAGAGTTATCCGTATGTGGGATATGCAGCGCCGGCATCCATGCAGATTTTCGATGCCGATATTCTCAAAAAGAACTTGGCGTGAATGCTGTGCGCACTTCCCATTATCCGCAGTCGCAGGATTTATCCGTCGTTGTGATGAAATCGGTCTGCTTGTGTTTACCGAGTTTCCGGGGTGGCAGCACATCGGGGGTGAAGAATGGAAGCGGCAGGCGATGCAGAATTTAAAGGAAATGATCGTGCAGTACCGCAATCATCCTTCCATTATTCTCTGGGGTGTGCGGATTAATGAGTCGCAGGATGACGATGTTTTTTACAGGGAAACAAACCGGGTGGCACATGAACTGGACGATACGCGTGCAACCGGCGGAGTGCGGATGCTAAAGAAAAGCCATTTTCTGGAGGATGTTTATACGTACAACGATTTTCTTCACGATGGCAGACATCCGGGGTGTAATCCGAAACGAAAAGTTACACCGGATATGAAAAAACCGTATCTGATCAGTGAGTATAACGGGCATATGTTTCCGACCAAGCCGTTTGACGATGAGGAACACCGGACGGAGCATGCAATCCGTCATGCAAATGTATTAAATGCGGTGGCACAGGAGCCGGATATTGCAGGAAGTTTTGGCTGGTGTATGTTTGACTATAATACGCACAAGGATTTTGGCAGTGGTGACCGGATCTGTTACCATGGCGTGATGGATATGTTCCGCAACCCGAAACTTGCGGCGGCGGTGTATAGCAGTCAGCAGGAAGATACACCGGTTTTAGAACTGAGTTCTTCGATGGATATCGGAGAGCATCCGGGCGGAAACCGCAGCGGAAACTGGATGATTACAAATGCGGATGCCGTGCGGATGTACAAAACTCTAAATTAATCAAAGAGTATCATCGGGAGGACTCCCCATATCGTGCACTGGCGCATGGACCGATTCCTGTGAATGACTTTATCGGAAATGCGATTGTCGAAAATGAGCCGATGAAACCGAAACAGGCCAGACTGATAGGGCAGCTGCTTAACATGACGGCGTATTACGGGCTGAACAATCTTCCGGCAAAGTTCTACCTTCTGGCATTGCGGCTGATGGTCTGCTATCACATGAAACCAAAGGATGCGGTTGCGCTTTACACACGTTATGTCGGGGACTGGGGGACGACTTCCACGGTCTATAAGTTTGAGGCTGTCAGGGACGGAAAAGTGGTAAAGACCGTGATCAAGGAGCCGATGCAGCAGGCACATCTGGAGGTGAAGGTAAGTGCACATAACCTGACCGAAGGCAGAACCTATGATATGGCGGCGGTTCGTATCCGGGCACTGGATGAAAATGGAAATGTGCTGGGATTTTTCAATGAACCGGTGCAGTTTGAAGTGAAAGGTGTTCTGGAACTGATCGGTCCAAAGACCATATGTTTACAGGGAGGTATGGGCGGTACTTATGTAAAGACGACCGGACAGGCCGGAGAAGGAATTTTGACAATTGAAAATGCGCAGACAGGGAAAATCTGTGAACATTTTCAGGTGGCACGGGAAGAGTAAGGGGGAAATACAATGAAATTATCAGCAAAAGAAAAAACGGCATTCGGCTGGGGGCTGTCGGAAAAGATATGGTATATATGCTTTCGGCGAGCTATATTCTGTATTATTACCAGGATGTTCTCGGAGTAAGTGCGATGGCAATGGGAATTATTCTCATGGCAGCGCGGGTGTTTGATGCATTTAACGATCCGATTATGGGAGTGATTGTTGCAAAAACCAGAACACGCTGGGGAAAATTCCGTCCATGGCTTCTGGTTGGAACCTGTGCAATGCGATCGTGCTGTATCTGATGTTTGCCGCACCGCCGGCATGGAATGGAAGCGGGATTGTGGCATATGCAGCCATTACCTATATTGTGTGGGGAGTCACCTATACCATGATGGACATTCCTTTCTGGTCGATGATTCCGGCATTTACAGAAGGCGGAAAAGAGCGCGAAAATTTAACAACTATGGCGCGTTCCTGTTCGGGTGTCGGTTCCGCTCTCGTCACGATTATTACGATGAAATGTGTGTATATGCTGGGACAGGGAAATGAGCGCACGGGTTTCCGCTGGTTTGCACTTATTGTTGCGGTATTGTTTGTGCTGTTTATTACGATCACCTGTCTGAGATCCGGGAAAAATCCACGGTTCATATGGAAACGCCGACCGTACGGCAGATGTTTTCGGCGCTGATTCACAACGATCAGGCAATGACGGTTGTCATCACCATTGTACTGATTAACTGCTCTTTGTATATTACGTCCAATCTGCTGTTGTATTTTTTCAAGTATGATGTGAGTGGGGAGAGCTGGTATAACAGCTATACACTTTTCAGTACATTTGGCGGAGCGGTACAGATTTTGTCCATGATGGTATTGTTTCCGCTGCTGCGGAAGTTTATGAGCAGTATCCGTGTGTTCTACCTGAGCTTTGGAATGGCAATCGCAGGGTATGCGATTCTGCTTGTGCTGATGATTGGCGGTCATACTGTGCTTGGAGCCTGGTGGTGCCGGGCTTTTTGATTTTTGCGGCATTTGGCATGCTGACCGTGCTTACCACAGTATTTCTGGCAAATACGGTAGATTATGGGGAAATGAAAAATCACCGCCGTGATGAAGTGTGATTTTCCATGCAGACGTTTGTTGTGAAACTGGCTTCGGGAGTTGCCGTGCTGATCGCAGCGATCTGTCTGTCTCTCTGTAACCTCAAGCAGGATACAAGTGCGGCGGTTGTTGCGCGTGCAGTGGATTCTTCGGTGCTGGGACTGCGGCTGACGATGGCGGGAATTCCGATGATCGGTCTTTTCATCGCGGTATTGGTATTTCGGAAAAAATATATTTTGACAGAGAAAAAGCTGCAGGAGATTAATGCAGCAATTAAAAATCAGGAGAACTGCTAAAAGAAGGATGACAGCTATGATTCGTAAAATTGGACAGGCATTCGTACTGGATACGGCACATACAACATATGCATTTTCCATTCTGCCGGGGGGACATCCGGAGCATCTGTATTACGGGAGAACTATTCATATCGAGCATCCGGATGATCTTGAAATTCTTGTGGAAAAGCATGTGTTTGCACCGGGAAATGTGAATATCTGTGAAAAAGAGCATGCCGGTTTTTCGCTGGAGGATGTGCGGCTGGAAATGTCTTCGTACGGAAAGGGCGATATCCGTGAGCCGTTTGTTGAGGCCATTCTTTATGATGGGGCAAAGACTCTGGATTTCCGCTATGAAGATGCCGTTATTACCGGGAAAAAGATGCGCTGGACGGACTTCCAGGTTCCTATGGAAGTGCGGGAGAAGTGCAGCAGCTGTGTGTGACAATGGTGGACCGGCAGTATGATCTGAAGCTGTTGCTCTACTACTATGTCTATGAGGCGGCAGATGTGATCGGACGGAGTGCGAAGATCGTCAATGCCAGCAGTCAGGATGTACAGCTTACGCGTCTGATGAGTCTGCAGCTGGATTTTGATGACAGTGATTATATCTTTACGACATTTCGCGGCGCATGGGCGCGGGAGATGCACCGCTGTGACCAGACGCTGACCGGTGCAGAATTGTCAATGATTCTTTTACCGGAACCACGTCGAGCCGGGCAAATTCGTTTGTGATGCTGAGCCGTCCGAAAACGGGAGAAGATCAGGGAGACTGTTACGGATTTCATCTGATCTACAGTGGAAATCACTGTGAGACTGCGGAGGTCAGCAGTTTTGGAAAACTCCGGCTTCTTACGGGGATCAATCCACGGGAATTTTCGTGGAAACTGGAGCCGGGAGCACAGTTTCAGGCACCGGAGGCCTTTATGACCTATGCACCGGATGGATGGGGAGGCATGAGCCGGCGGATGCATGCGTTTATCCGGGAGCATATCGTGCGCGGATATTGGAAAAACAGGCCACGCCCGGTACTTTTAAACAGCTGGGAGCCTGCTATTTTGATATCAGTGAGAGCAGGCTCTTAAAGCTGGCAAAGGCGGGAAAAGATGCCGGAATCGAATTGTTTGTGGTGGATGACGGCTGGTTTGGCAGACGAAACGATGACACTTCTTCATTGGGAGACTGGGTGCCGAATACAAAAAAACTGCCCGGCGGCTTATCGCGCCTTGCCAAAAAATTACAGATCTGGGGCTTTCTTTTGGAATCTGGGTAGAGCCGGAGATGGTCAGTGTGGACAGTGACCTTTACCGGAAGCATCCGGACTGGACCATTGAAATTCCCGGAAAACCGCATGCAGAAGGACGAAACCAGAGAATTCTGGATCTTGGCAGGAGAGAGGTACAGGAGTATATCATTGCCAGTATGACAAAGGTCTTTTCTTCGGCACCGGTTTCTTATGTGAAGTGGGATATGAACCGGACGTTTTCGATATTATTCACAGAGCCTGCCGGCCGCACAGCAGGGAGAGGTGGCACATCGTTATGTGCTGGGACTGTACCGGTGCATGGAGGAACTGACCCGTCGTTTTCCGGAAATTTTATTTGAAGGGTGTGCAGCAGGCGGAAACCGTTTTGATCCCGGCATTTTGTGCTATTTTCCGCAGATCTGGGGAAGCGATGACACAGATGCCTGTTGCAGGGCGGACATACAGACAAATTACAGTTACGGGTATCCGCTCTCAACGGTGAGTGCACATGTATCTGCGTGTCCGAACCATCAGACGCTGCGCCGGACACCGCTTACGACCCGCTTTGCAGTTGCCGCATTCGCAGTGCTGGGGTATGAATGTAATTTCTGTGACTGTACCAGAGAGGAACTTGAGGAGATCAGGGCTCAGATTGCACTGTACAGGAAGTGGCGTAGTGTATTGCAGCAGGGCACATTTTATCGTGGGCGGACATTTGCTGACGGAAATCTCACAGAATGGACTGTGTTTCAGAAGATCAGACACAGGCAGTCGGCATGCTGATGCAGAAACTTGCGGAACCGAATACACAGTTTCATGCGTATTATCCCAAAGGACTTGCAAAAGAGAAACGGTACCATTTTACTAACCGCGCGTTAACGTACAGTATTCTGGAGTTGGGGATCTGGTCAACACGGTTGCTCCGGTACATATCCGCCCGGATTCCGTGACACATCATCTGCTGGCAAAATTTGTAAAGATGGATGGGGAAACGGAGGATTTCTGTGCATACGGGGATGCCCTGATGTATGGAGGTGCACATTTGCACCCGGCATTCGGAGGCACCGGATATGATGAGAACGTACGGTATTTTCCGGATTTTGCGTCTCGTTTGTATCTGATGGATTGCAATTTATAGCCGAAAAGTGCTATGATACAAAAGAGCAATTCAGGCAGGACAGGAGATAAGAAAATGCAGAAACGAAAAAACAGATGGTACATAGCCGTTGCAGCAGTTGTAATTTTAGCAGTTGTTCTGGTATTGGCAGTTGTGCTGGGGAAAAAGGGAAAGAACAAAAAAGATCCAAAGATGATTGAGCCGACGCAGCAGGAGCAGGCATCGGAAATACCGACGGAAACAGAGGAAGTATTTGATTATTCCGCTACGGAGACCGCAGAGACAAAATCGCTTCCGAAGTCCGTTGTCAGCAAGCAGGGAATTCTCATTGATGTGGATGCTGGAACGATTCTGGCCGGAAAAGATGCATTGAAACGTATGATTCCGGCATCTATGACCAAAATCTTTACCGTGCTGGTAGCAGCGGAAAATATTAAGCCAGAGCAGCTGGACGAGCTGGTTACCATCAGTATTGATGCCACAGATTTCAGTTATAGTAATGACTGCAGCAATACCGGATACGAAGTGGATGAGCAGGTAACGGTAAGGATCTGTTTTATGGAACCATTTTGCCATCAGGGCAGATTCTGCGGTTTCTCTGGCAACTTATGTGGCCGGTTCACAGGAAGCATTTGTGGATATGATGAATCAGGAACTGGAAAAAATGGGATTGTCGGAGACCACACATTTTACCAACTGTGTCGGCATATACAATGATGACCATTACAGTACGCCGTATGATATGGCAATGATTTTAAAAGCCGCAATGGACAATGATCTGTGCAGGGAAGTTCTTGGAACGCGAACCTATACGACATCAAAATCCAAACCACATCCGGATGGGATTACAATATCCAACTGGTTTTTGCGGAGAATTGAAGATAAGGATACACACAGTGAAATTATCGGGGCAAAGACTGGCTTTGTGAATCAGTCCGGAAGCTGTGCGGCAAGTATGGCACAGACACCGGATGGAAAAGAGTATATCTGTGTGACTGCAGGGTCCACCAGCAGCTGGCGCTGTATCTATGATCATGTGGATATTTACGATGCGTTTCTGCCAGAGACGGCACAGCCTTTTGAAAGTGAAGAGGTAACACAATAAAAAAGGAACAGCGAAAGCTGTTCCCTGTTGTTTAAAGAATGATGATATTGGCACAATTGATATCTTCTCCAAGGTTGTAAACATTACCGCTGGTAAGCCCGACAACCACAGGACGGAGAATATAGTGCGGAATATTTTTGACCACACGCGCTGTTCGCCGTTACTCAGTTCCACGATGCTGTCTACCGGATATAGAATCATGCTTTCAAGGAAGCTCTTCATGGCAGTTATGTCGAGTTCCATGGTCATGGACATAATCATTTCCACGGCATCTCTCTGGGAATAGGCTTTTTTATAGGGCGTTCGGTAACCAGGGCATCATAGATATCCGCTACGGACAGAATCTTGGCATAGGGGCAGATTTTCTCCGCAGACACACCCATCGGGTATCCGCTTCCATTGATCTTTTCATGGTGTTGCAAAACACCAAGCAGACAGCCGGAGAAAATTCCGCACGATCCTTGATCATGTTGTAACTGTATGTCGAGTGCTGCCGCATAATGCAAATTCGTCATCATTGAGTTTGCCCGGTTTGTTTAAGATAGCATTTGGAATTTTGGTTTTTCCAATGTCGTGCAGCAAACCACAGACACCGATTTCCCGTACTTCTTCGGGAGAGAGTCCCTGCTGCTTGGCAACGATCATGGAAATGGTTGCTACATCCACGCTGTGTTTGAAGGTGTATTCGTCACTGGTTTTGAGTATGGAGATATCAATTGCGATGGCATCATTGCTTTTAATGGAACGCATCAGGTCATCGGCAATGCTCTCTGTGGTGGCAACCATTTCCTCGGAGGTTGTATTGTTGTAGATAAACTGGATACCGGTAGAGACACGTTCACGGATACTGGCAGAAAGAGTAACTTTTGCGCGGTCTTCGGTACGGAGCCGTTCGATATTTTTTTCTGCTTTTGGAGAAGCAGGAACCTGTTCTGGGTTTTCCTCTTCTTCCCCCTCCTGGATGTAAACAGACATAATACCCAGTTTCAACAGGGAATCAATCATATAATCATCCAGTTCGGCACCTCTGGCAACGAGATTACGTCCCAGACGGTCAACGACCGGATGATCGAGCTTCATGCCCGGTTTTAATTGTCTTGTTCTCATGTACTTTCGTTTTATCATATTTATATTTTACTATTTGTTGGATATTTTTTCCAAGTTTTTTTTGGAAAACTTTAGGAGAAAATTTAGGAGAAATGATATGCTTCCACAACTTTTTTTTTTAGATCGAATGAAACAAATGCTGGAGGAAGAATACCCGGCATTTCTAAACAGTTACGAAGATGCGCGTTATCAGGCACTGCGGATCAATCCGTCAAAAACCGACACAGACCGGTTTACAGAGGAGACTTCCTTTCACCTGCAGCCGGTGCCGTGGGAAGCGAACGGGTTTTATTACGAAAAGGAAGATCAGCCGGGAAAACATCCGTATCACGAGGCGGGCGTGTACTATATTCAGGAGCCGAGTGCCATGGCACCGGCTGCATATCTGGATGCACAGCCGGGCGAAAAAGTTCTGGATTTATGTGCGGCACCGGGGGGCAAAAGTACACAGATTGCGGCAGCGATGCAGGGAAAAGGGCTCCTTGTCAGCAATGAGATTCATCCGGCGCGGGCAAAGATTCTTTCCGAGAATATGGAACGGATGGGTGTAAAAAATGTGATGGTGACAAACGAGAGTCCGCAGACACTTGCGGGAATGTTTACGGAATATTTTGACCGGATCATGGTAGATGCCCCGTGTTCCGGGGAGGGAATGTTTCGTAAAAATGAGCAGGCATGTGAGGAGTGGAGTCCTGAAAATGTTCAGGTCTGTGCGGCGCGGCAGCAGGAAATTCTTGCATGTGCGGCCTCCATGCTCCGGCCGGGAGGACGTATGGTTTACTCTACCTGTACCTTTGCACCGGAGGAAAACGAGGGAACGATCAGCCGTTTTCTGGAACAGCATCCGCAGTTTCATATTGTGCCGGTGAAAAAATATCCGAGAATGGCAGACGGTGTAGCGGCATGGACAAAACATCCGGCAGCGGAGATAGGAGATACGATCCGGTTATTTCCGCATCATCTGCACGGAGAGGGACATTTCGTTGCGGTTCTGGAAAAAGAGGGAACCGTTTCGGAAAATTACCGGGGATATTGTGCGAATGGAGAAGAAAAACCGCTGGCAAAGGGAGAAGCAAAAGCGTATCTTGCAGGATTACAGGAGTTTCTTGGAAAGATACCGGCAGATGATGCCGGGAGGCTGCTTCTTTTTGGAGAGCAGCTGTATCTGATGCCGGAACATATGCCGGCAACCAGACGGCTGCATGTGCTGCGTCCGGGTCTGCATCTTGGCACAGTTAAAAAGAACCGGCTGGAACCGGCACACGCACTGGCGCTTGCAATTTCTCCGCAGGAGCATGTCACAGCTGGAATCTGTCTGTGGATGAAGCACGCGCGTATCTGGCCGGGCAGACGTTTCCGGCAGAAGGGAGAAGGCTGGTATCTGATCACGGTAGATGGATACAGCCTCGGCTGGGGCAAACTTGCAGGTTCTGTGATGAAGAATCACTACCCGAAGGGGCTGCGGAAGCTGCTCTAAAAGAAGTCCACCTGATACGGTTGCACTACTTTCGCTTATTTTTATTTATACGATAAAAGAAACATTTGGGGGTAAGTGATTCTACAGATCAAACATTAATTTATGTGAAGTATGTAAGGATAAAATTATATCATTAAAAGGTAAAAAAAATAAAAAGAAAAGTATAACTTATTTGGATTCATATGATGTTTCTGGTGGAAAAAATAAAAATTTGATATTCTGATATCGAAGGATTATAACAGAAAAAAAGAAAATGGTGAAGTGTTATATAATTTCGCAGTATATCAGTCAAAAATATATGCTTTAGTTCGATTGAGAAACAGTTCAGGGAAGGACTCATGGATAATAGAAAAGTATAATTGTGCTGGAAACTATATTGATAGTTTGAAGTGGATAAAAAAATTATCAATTTGCTAAAAAATGAAAGAATTTCAAAGTTTGAGATGTCAGGAAAATATGGTTTTATAAGAACATTTAGTGGGAGTGGAGTACTTTTTCGTGTAGCATCGGGGAGAACCGTTGCAAAAATAATAAATAAGATAGATTTGGATATTGCGATACCTGGCAGAGATAAAAAAGCAGATTATGCTTTGGTATATTCCAGGGATACAGGAGAAATCTGGAATATTGACAGTCGCCATAATAAGCTTAACAAGATAGACTTGTCATATGAATATTTGAACTACTTATATACAGATAATGGAAAAATTTTAATATCTTCAGATAATACAGTATATGGGGAACTTGATAGTTTTCTTACAAAAAATAATGAAGCGTTTATCTGACAAGTGGAAGGTATATTAAAAATGACATATGATTCAAATAAGGGCAGTTTAAAAACTGCCCTTATTAATAGTTTTGCTTAAAATATAAGAAACTCCTGCAAATGCGCATTTTTAAAGCACCGTTTTACCACAAATGCGCATTTTCTACAGGATTATATACTGTGACCGCCACCACCACCGGAGTGACCGCCACCACCTCCGCCGCCGGAATGGCCACCACGCTGCTGCCGGAAGATACCGGACTGTAAGTACGCGACTGGCGGATGAATTGTGTGCGTGGGTTATTGATCTGCATCTGTGCATACAATCCGGTCATCACCTGTCTGCGGTCTGCCTTGTGGGAACGTGAACTCCACAGCGTGAAAAAGAGATTGAGAAACAGTGCAGCAACAATGGCCAGCAGCGCACTGCAGAGGTAGCGCATCGGTTCTGCAATCCGTTTGCCCTGCATCAGCGTTTCGATCTGGGTAAAGACCTTGTATGCACAGGTATAATAATCCTTATCGCGCGCGTAGGTATAAGTGTTATCGGTAATTGAACGTGCGCGGGAATTGGTGATGATTTTGTGCGCCTGTCCATCGCTGTAGAGATAAATCTCATTCAGGCAGCGGTCAATGACGAAGATCGTACCGTTGGCATGTGGACCAAAGACATCATCGAAATAATCTGCAGCAAAATCTTCGGTGGAAGATTTACTGTGTCCGGTTGTGGTTACAAAAGCCACATTACAGTATGCGGTCAGATCATACAGCTGCTTTTGCAGACTGTTTTCCTGGGAGTCTGTCAGAAAATCGGCAGAATCATCCAGCACATAAACGTAGCCGGTTTCCTCATTGGAAGCGGAAACTGCGGATGCACAAACCGGTATGGTGCTGGCGGAGAGTATCAGACAAAATACAAATGCCGTAAGGATATGTTTTATTTTACGCACGGTCATCACCTCCCTGTTTGTCAAATTGTGGCAGCCGGCGGGTGGACAACAGATTATACGCATGGATAATACTGATGAACGACACGAGGATGGCAGCCATGGAAAGAATTGCGGCTCCGTAATAGTAGAGATCCGATACCGGATGCAGGAACCATACCCCAAACGAAGTACCGCAGCACAAAGCGGAAGAATCCAGCCAAGCGGATTCGTTTTTGCGGCTGGCTTTGGCTGGGCTTCAGGGGTTTTCGGTTTGTCTGCAGCAGAAGCTTTCTTCGATTGGATGAACATTTTGCCACGGTCATTTGCCCCGGTATCTTTTTGGTGGATAGAAACGCATTCGTAACAATAGACACCGATGGAAAGCAGTGACAAAAGCAGGGTAGTCATTACCAGGGAAGAGGCTGTAAAAATGCCGACCATGCCAAAAGAGCAAAGATCGGAATTGCCAGAAGCAGCGAACCGAGCAGATAACGCTTCGGATCAATCGGAATATCCGCAACGACCAGTCCGGTCTGTCCGTTGACCGTTGCATAAGCGACACGGTCTTTTTGCGGTAGGATAGAAACCATACCGGAAACATGGTACTGTCGATGGTTTCTGTTTTTGTATGGAGCTGTTCAGGACGGATGGTATCCATGGTAAAACCGGCAAATGTCCCGTCAGAAGCAATACGCTCGGTTGTTTCCGCAGATGCAGTGTATTCGGCATCGCCTGATATACTTTTGCATCCACATCGGAAGTGTCCGCGTAAAATCCGCTTAAATAGGCAGGGGTAAAGGCTTTCATGCCTTTTAAATTATAAGGAGCCAGTTCTTCACTGATATTGTCATCAAAAGAGGATGAGGCATCATAGGAAAGACCTTTGTAGTAGGCATCCAGATCCCCGGTAAGTGCGTAGTGATCGGTAATAATATAATCACCGCGGCGGGAAGTCTTTTTTCCATCGAGCGAGAGAGAACCTTTCTGGGAGATATAAAACGCCCAGTAAGGCATGTAAATTCCGCGGAAACTATCGATATAAGAAGGATCGCGGAGTTCTTTTGGCGCAAAAATGGAATGTTTCATACGGCGTGCGTACGCTTCCTTACATTGTTCCTTTGTCTTCTGGAACGGAATAATATAATTGGGCCGTTTTTCGTGACTGATTCTGCTGTAAAGAATCGTGGAGGCTCCGCAGAAACTGCAGAAACCGGCAGCTGCATTGTCGGTACTTAAAATTTCACCGCCACACTGCGGACAGGTAAAGATCGTGACCTCGTAATCTCCGTCGAATGTCTTTGATTCTTCGGCATCACTTGTTTCCCCGTCAAAATCATAAGGATCAAACAGTGTGTGACAATGCTCGCATGAGAGTTGCTGGGAAGGAATGTCAAATTTGAGATTTCCTCCGCAGTTTGGACATGATAGCATAGTGTTTTCCCTTTCCAAAACATTTTCCTTTGTAACTATTTTATTCTAGCATTGTGGAAATATTTTTACAATGGGTTTAAAGTCATAGAGCCTGAAAATGCTGATTTACACGGATTTTACAGACTTTACGCAAATTTACAGCAATTTTACAACATTACGGAAATTTTACACAGAGTTTACATTCTGGGATGGTTTGATTTTACACTCCGATGATAAACTTATTACAATCTCAGAAAAAAAGTATACGGAGTGTAAAGTTTATGAAAAGAAATGGGGAGGAACCATAAGTGAACGAGACGATGAAAATTATTTTCGGACTGGTCGGAGGTCTGGCAATCTTTATTTACGGCATGAATATGATGAGCGAGTGCCTGCAGAAAGCAGCAGGGGAAAAGATGAAGAAAATCCTTGCCCTGCTTACAAAAAATCCGATTCTTGGTGTGCTTGCGGGAGCTTTGACGACCGCAGTGTTACAGAGCAGCAGCGCAACAACGGTTATGACAATCGGCTTTGTCAGCGCAGGACTGATGTCGCTGCCACAGGCGATCTCCATTATTCTCGGTGCCAATATCGGTACGACCATGACGGCACAGATTATTGCATTTAAAATAACGGATTATATTTATCTGTTCATTTTTGCGGGATTTCTTATTTCTTTTATTTCAAAGAAAGAAAAGGTGAAAAATATTGGACAGACAATTTTCGCATTTGGTTTGTTATTCCTTGGAATTGAGACGATGGGCGATGTCATGAAACCATTGGCATCCAGTGCATTCTTTGTCAACATGATTGGAAAAGTATCCCATATTCCGATTCTTGGGGTATGCGTGGGTGCTGTTATGACACTTGTTGTACAGAGCAGCAGTGCAACGATTGCCGTATTACAGAATTTTGCAGCCCAGGCAGGACCGGACGGTGTGACCAGTATCATCGGACTGGCAGGTGCCATCCCGATTCTGTTGGGAGACAATATCGGTACAACGATTACCGCAGTGCTGGCATCTATCGGACAGCCAAAAGATGCCAGAAGGACGGCGTTTGCCCATTGTGTATTTAATATTTCGGGAGCAATTTTATTCCTGTTTCTTGTAAAACCGTATGCAGCCCTGATTCAGTTCATTTCGCCGAAGGGAAACGAAATTGATGTGATTTCACGGCAGATTGCAAATGCCCATACCGGATTTAACCTTGTCATGACGCTGATCTGGATTCCGCTCATTCCTCTGATGGTAAAGATTGTGATGAAACTTGTACCGGATGGAAAGGGAAAGGAAACGGAAGTCGAAGTAGCTGAAAATCCGAAATATCTGGATAACAAGCTGATTGCACAACCGGCAGCAGCATTGCAGCTGGTGGCAAAAGAAGTAATGTACTGCGCAAAACTTGTAGATGAAATGATCGGAAAACTGCAGTACAGAAACGGAAAGATTGATAAAGAAAATGCAGAACTTGTAGAAGAAAAGGCGAAAATACTGCAGAAGCTGTATGCTTCGGTCAATGATTATTTTGCATCACTGTATTCCGGAGGTGTGCTGACCGAGGAACAGGCATCACAAAGTGCCGGTATGCAGTACATTCTCTGTGATATTGACCGGATCGGGCAGCTGACGAGGGAAATCATGGAAACCGTGGCAAAACAGAATAAGGGAAAACATAAGTATTCCAAAGATGCTTTGAAAGAACTGAAAAAGGCAATGGAACAGATCCAGATGATTTTCGGAAGCTGCATTCAGGCGATTTCCGGGGATGTGAATATGGATATCAAAGAACTGATGCGGCAAAAAGAAGACATCATGCAGTTGGGTGAAAAAATGCGCAAAAACCATATTGCCAGAGTGGGAAAGGGAAAGTGCGATTCCAACTTACCATTCCGTTTAATGATGTGCTCCATAATATTGACCGGATTGGAAACAGTTGTGTAAATCTTGTGGAGGTAGCAAAGGAAAATGTAACTATGCAGGCATTTTTTGCAGAGGATTAGGGCATGCACATATGGAATCGGTTTCTGCATTTTATTTCAAAATTGTATCCGAAATATACTATTCGCGAAAAATCCATTATGCGTGTGACACGGAATGCAGATATTGATGCACATGATCTGTATGACGAAGATATGGATTACCGGGATATGATGGAGCAGCTTATCAAAAAACGTGTCCGTCTGGATCCCGTCCGGGTGGAACTGAGCCGTACGATCAATGAGGAGCCGGTAAACTCACAGGAGATTTTCTTTCAGGATGCTTACGAGGCATGCAATAAATAAAGCTGTCAGTCATAACGGTTCGCGGAAATCTGCGAACCGTTATTTTTATACAGGTACATAACTCTGATCCACATGAATCATAACTGGTAGTTTCCTTCGATTTCCTGAAGCTTGTTTTCAATTTTTTTCTTCAGGTCTTCCGGACGGATCCGCATACCATAGGGGATGACCGCGTCAAAGGCAATGCCGGTGTGGGTATCGCAGTTGATCAGGCGGAAATCGTGGATGGTAATACGGCGGTCAATTTCAAGAACCTTTTGTTCTACCTGCTGCTGCATCTGGGCAATTGCGGCATTATTGGTTTCAATCGGATCCATGTGGATGACGGCTTCACATCCGAGTTTCTGATCCAGCTCCCGTTCAATGTGATCAATCATGTCATGGAGCTGAAAGACATCTTCGTCCCCCGGAACTTCCAGATGCAGGGTGATCATGCGGCGGCCGGGACCGTAGTCATGTACGATCAGATCATGGATACCGTGTACTTTGGGATGGGACATGACAATGGCACGGATTTCCCGGACAAATGTCTGGTCCGGAGCTTTTCCGAGAAGCGGGTCCATGGTGTCTTTGACCGCTTTTATTCCGGCATAGAGGATGAAAATGGCTACCAGCAGACCGCCAAATCCATCGACATTGATGGATGTCAGGCGCATAATAATCATGGCTGCCAGAACCACAGAGGTGGCAATGGTGTCGGAAAGCGAATCCATGGCGGTCGCCTGCATGGCATCCGAATCGAGTTTTTTCCCAATATAATGGTTGTAACAGTACATGTAGATTTTTACCAGAATGGAGCATACCAGAATTCCCATGGCAAGCAGACTTGTGTCTACGGCTTCCGGATGCAGAATTTTGGAAAAGGAAGTTTTTAAAAGTTCAAATCCCATCATCAGGATAGCAATCGCTACGACAAATCCCGACACATATTCAAACCTCCCATGTCCGAACGGGTGCTCCGAATCCGGAGTTTTCCCGGCATAAAGAAATCCGGCAAGTGTAATAAAAGAGGAACCGGCATCGGACAGGTTGTTGAACGCATCCGCTGTGATGGCAACGGAACCGCTTAACATTCCGGCAAAATATTTTCCGGCAAACAGGCAGACATTTAAGCAGATTCCAACGATACTGCACAGGGTGCCATATGCCTGCCGTTGTTCTTTTGCCGGACGGTTTTTGATAAAGATTTTCGCTAACATTGTAATCATGGATATCCCCCCAAGAATCATACATGTTCCATTGGTTTTTCCTATTATATGCTACGTTTGGGAAAAGGTCAAATTATATAAATTTTTACCTGCATTTTATACATGCACCATCCCAAAATTTACAGAGCCGGCATATAATTGGATATAAGATGACAGGGAAAGGGGAGAAACAATCATGCCGTCAACTTATGCACATTACCGGCTTGGACAGCAGGTTCGCAGGGAACTCGAAGGGAATGAGAGGAAAATCATTGAAAAATATCCACAGCTGTATCTGATCGGACTTCACGGACGGATATTTGTTTTACTATAAGCCATTAAGACCGAATCCGGTCAACCAGATCGGATATGATTTGCATGGACATTCCGGAAAAGAATTTTTTGAAAGAGCCAAAAATATAATTAATAGCCAGAAGGAAAAAGAACCATTTCTGGCATACACCTATGGAGTGCTTAACCATTTTGCACTTGATGTAAGCTGCCATGGGTATATTGATGAGAAAATTGCAGCAAGTGGTATTTCCCATACGGAAATTGAAGTAGAGTTTGACCGTATGCTTATGCTTATGGATGGGAAAGATCCGTTGCGGCAGAATCTGACGGAACATATTGTTCCGTGTATGGAAAATGCGGAAGTGATCCGCTGGTTTTATCCGAAAACGACACCGGCAGATGTCCGGGAAGCATTAAAAGGAATGATCACCTATAATAACATGCTGATTGCGCCATCCAGAATCAGGCGGTTCTTTATTTATGCACTTTTGTATGTTTCCGGGAATTACAAAGAAATGCACGGTCTGCTTGTAAATTACCGTAAAAATCCACAGTGTGAAGACAGCAACCGGCAGCTGATGCAGTATTACCGTCAGGCAAAACTCAGTGCCCTGCGGATGATCAGCCAGTTTGGCACTTATCTGGATGGGAGCAGGGGATTGGAACCTATCTTTGATTATAGTTTTGGATCACAGCTGGTTGGAAAAGAGGTTGTACAAAATGGAAAAGAGGTAAAACATGCAGTTTAAATTGACAAAAAAGGAGAAAAGCTGGATTCTTTATGATGTGGGAAATTCGGCATTTGTTTTGATGGTTTCCACAATACTTCCTGTTTACTTTAATTATCTTGCGCAAAATGCGGGAGTTTCGGATGTGGATTATCTGGCATACTGGGGGTATGCGGCATCCATTTCCACACTGATTGTTGCAGTTTTAGGACCGGTTATGGGAACGCTGGCAGACACCAGGGGATTCAAAAAGCCGCTCTTTTTATCGTGTATTCTGGTCGGGTGCGCCGGCTGTCTGCTGATGGGACTGACACATGGTGGATTTCGTTTCTGGTAATTTTTATCATTGCAAAGGTTGGATTTAATTCCAGTCTGGTTTTTTATGACTCCATGCTTTCGGATGTGACAGCCCCGGAGCGGATGGATCGGGTTTCTTCTTTCGGATATGCCTGGGGATATGCAGGAAGCTGTATTCCTTTCATCGTAAGTCTTGTTTTTGTACTTGGGTATCAGAAAATGGGACTTTCTTTTGAAACAGGATGATGATTGCGTTTGCAGTGGTTGCGGTGTGGTGGCTTGTGATGTCGCTTCCTTTAATGAAGCAGTATCGCCAGGTTCATTATGTAGAGCGGAAACCGCATGCCATGAGGGAAAGCGTTGGACGTATCATAGAAACGCTGCGCAGTGTACGGAAACAAAAGAAAATCTTTCTGTTTCTCATAGCATTCTTCTTTTTCATTGATGGAGTCTATACGATTATAGATATGGCAACGGCGTATGGTTCTGCCTGGGGCTGGATTCCACAGGACTGCTTCTTGCATTGCTTGTGACACAGTTTGTTGCATTTCCGTTTTCCATTCTGTTTGGCAGGCTTGCGGAAAAATACGATACCGGAAAGCTGATTTTAACCTGTATTGCTGCGTATACGGGGATTACCGTTTTTGCCGTGTTTATGAAGGCACAGTGGCAGTTCTGGGTGCTGGCAATTTTTGTGGGAATGTTTCAGGGGGGCATTCAGGCACTGTCCCGGTCTTATTTTGCAAAGATTGTTCCGCCGGAGCGTTCCGGAGAGTATTTTGGTCTGATGGATATCTGCGGAAAAGGAGCATCCTTTATGGGAACGACGGTGGTTGGACTGGCTTCTCAGGCTTTTGGGAGTATAAACATCGGGATATCCGCAATCGTATTTCTCTTCCTTGCGGGAGCACTGTTTTTTATGAAAACAGAGCACAGTGGATCGGAAAGTATGAAAAATCAGGAGAACGTTATCATGGGACAGCAGATGTTCCATAATTAAAGTAATACAATATATGATGCGAATTTGTAATAGAAAATAATATAAAACTTTATTTAATATTTAATTAATATTTGATGAATTTGAAGAATTCATTGACATATTTGATAATAGTAGTAAACTGATGTTAGTTACAACTTACAAAAGATTGCGCAGACTAAATGATGTGAAAAAAATAATTTTGTGTTAGATACTATCAGTGTAGAAGAAGATAAGGATAAAAAAGAAATTTCAAACATACCGGATAGCATTTATTTTGACGGTGAAAGATGTGTTAGTCATTCAAGTGGAAAAATATATTATAGATACAGAGGCGATTTTTATTCTGATTCTTCTGAAAAAGTTCTTTTGAAAAAAATGTTTCTTGGTCTAGGCGGTGGGACATTAAGAAAAATAAGGAGATTGCATATGAATTATGGTTTTGAATTAATGTCAGAAATAATTCCTCTTTGTATTGCAGCTGTGTTAGGAATTGATATGAAAAAGGGAGGAGAAAAAGATTTTTTACCATCTATTATTATTTTATCAATCATAGAAATCCCAACACTGATTGTAACACTTTTTTGTATGTTCATAAAAATTCCACAATCAAATAGCAGACATATAATGGCAACTGCTCTTTTTGCTTTTCGTTTGCGCTTATATATGTTCTTTGTCGAAAAAAAAATAGAAATATGTTCATTTAAACAATAGGGAGTAATTTATTTGAGTATTTGAAATAATAAAAGACCGTGTGGGCATGAGAGGATGCACACGGTCTTTTGTTGTCATAAAACGTATTCCATGTTAAAATGATAGGCGAATAAACGGATGAAGGACAACAGAATGGATTTTTTAAAAGCAAATTATCATGCACATACATGGCGGTGCCAGCATGCCTATGATACGGAGAGAGAATATATTGAAGCAGCGATTTCCATGGGAATTGAAATTTTTGGATTTTCCGATCATGTGCCGTGCCCCTATCAGGACGATATGTATCCAATATCCGGATGACCATGAAACAGGCGCCGGAATATGTGGAGACAATCCGAAGGCTCGAAGCGGAGTACCGGGATCAGATAAAAATATATGCAGGATTTGAGGCAGAGTATGTTCCGGAATTTTACGAAGAACAGATGCGGATGTTCCGCAACCTTGGATGTGATTATATGATCATGGGGCAGCATTTTCTGGGATCAGAAGAAAAAGGACCATATACCGGTACAGAGACGGAGGATGAAAGCCGTATCCGCAGGTATGTGGATCTCGTAATCGAAGGGATGAAGACCGGAAGTTATGCATATCTTGCCCATCCAGATCTGATGAATTATCAGGGAATGGATTCGGTATACGACTGGGAGATGACCCGGTTGTGCAAAGAAATGAAGGAACTGGACATTCCGTTGGAGATCAACATGCTCGGCATGGGAGAAGGGGCAAGGCATTATCCGGCAGAGCGTTTCTGGAAGATTGCCGGGGAAGTCGGAAATAAAGCGATTCTCGGATTGGATGCCCATTGTGTGAGACATATTCAGGATGTGGATTCTTACAGAAAATGTATGGAATTGGCGGAAAAGTATAATTTGAACTTAATAAATAAGCTGGAGCTCTAGCGCATTTTTTCCTGTTTCGTCAAGTGAAAATTTTTACAAAACAGGCAGGTCTATTTGTGAGATTTGACCTATGGTCTTTACCTACCATATATTGTATAATGAAGATCGTCGTGAACAAAACTTGGTAGTAATAAGGAGCAAAAAGAAGTATGTCAGATGAAGTTTTAGACGATGTCATGTTAAAGGGAAATTGTAAGGGGAAGGCAGATGCAATTGTAAACTGCCAGTGCAGCATTGAGACTGCACCAAAGCGCTGTGAGCAGGCGGAACACTGCATGTTTTATTCCTACTACAAATGTAGTAAGCAGTGGAAACGACTGGGATAGTCATCGCTGAAATGAGAAGGAGAAAAGACTTTTGCCTTGGCGAGGATGCCGGAGCAAAGGTCTTTTTGCTTTTTAAACGAAAAGGAGTATGTTTTATATGAAGAGAATTCTGGTGCTCAGTGATTCGCACGGAAATGTAAATAATATGGTTACGGCAGTCGGCCGATTACATCCGGATATGATCATTCATCTGGGAGACTGCTGGGCAGATGCAGAACAGCTGCACCGGAAATTTCCTATGACTGTGATGGAACAGGTGCCGGGAAACTGTGATTGCCGTCAGGAAGTTCAGGAACGGATTCTTCTGATCGAAGGGAAAAAAATACTGATCTGTCATGGACATACATTTAATGTAAAAGCCGGATATCTGAATCTGGAATATGCGGCAGAGGAGCGGAAGGTCGATGCCGCGCTGTTCGGACATACCCACCGGGTTTTTTATGACAAACACAACCGGATTACCTACATGAATCCGGGAAGTATCGGACAGCCGCCTTACGGAATACCGCCATCATACGGGATTCTGCAGGTGGACGGATCGAGTAATACGATCGCAACGGATGTGATCTATCTGGAAGAAAATAATTGACGAAAGCCAGACGGTAGAAGTATAATAGCAGAAGTTATTATTCTTGAAGGAGAAAAGTTAAAAATGGTTAAGGTTGTAAAATTTGGTGGCAGCTCGCTGGCGAGTGCCGAGCAGTTTGCCAAGGTTGGCGATATTATCCGTGCGGATGAATCCAGAAAATATGTAGTGCCGAGTGCTCCTGGAAAGCGTAATTCCAGAGATACCAAGGTTACGGATATGTTATATGCATGCTACGCGAAAGCAGAGGCAGGCGAGGAGTTCCGTGTTCCTCTCATGAAGATCAAAGAGCGTTATGATTCCATTATCAACGGACTCGGACTGAAAGTGACACTGGATGAGGAGTTTAAGACAATTTCCAAAAACTTAAGGAAAAGCCGGTGTGGATTATGCGGCTTCCCGCGGAGAGTATCTGAATGGTATTCTTATGGCAGATTATCTTGGATATGAGTTTATCGATTCTGCAACCGTAATCTTTTTTGATGAAGAAGGAAATCTGGATGCAGACAAGACTGACAAGGTACTGTCAAAGAAACTTTCAGAATGTGAAAAAGCTGTAATTCCTGGATTTTATGGAATTGGTGCTGACGGAAGGGTGAAAACATTCTCCCGCGGCGGTTCGGATATTACCGGGTCCATTGTTGCAAAAGCATGTCATGCAAGTTTATATGAGAACTGGACAGATGTATCCGGATGTCTCGTAGCAGATCCGCGTATCATTGACAATCCGCAGCCGATCCATGTGATCACATACCGCGAATTAAGAGAGCTTTCTTATATGGGAGCTTCCGTACTTCATGAGGATGCGGTATTCCCGGTACGAAAGGCCGGCATTCCGATCAATATCCGCAATACCAATGATCCGGAGGCAGAGGGAACCCTGATCGTAGAGAGTACCTGCCAGAAACCGGAATACACGATTACCGGTATTGCCGGTAAAAAAGGATTTGTCGCAGTAAGCATTGACAAAGATATGATGAATTCCGAAGTTGGCTTCTGTCGTAAAGCATTACAGGCATTTGAGGAAAACGGAATTTCGATCGAGCATATGCCATCTGGTATTGACACCATGACCGTATTTGTGCATCAGGAAGAGTTTGAAGGCAAGGAGCAGCAGGTGATCAGCTCCATCCGCCGTCTGACCCATCCGGATGTGATTGATCTGGAAGCGGATCTGGGTCTGATCGCGGTTGTAGGACGTGGAATGAAATCTACCCGCGGTACTGCAGGCAGAATCTTTTCTGCACTGGCTCATGCGAACATCAATGTCAAGATGATTGACCAGGGATCTTCCGAGTTAAATATTATTATTGGTGTCAGCAATGACGATTTCGAGGCTGCCATCAAGGCAATCTACGATATCTTTGTAGAGACCAGACTTTAGTAAGAACGATCTTGCACCTTATGACGCTCTCTTTCATATGTTATATGGAAGGGAGCGTTTTATATGACCGGAAATATCGTGATTTTTGTTACGGATCAGCGACAAAGCAATCTTGCCGCATGTCTTCCGGGAAAGATACACCGACTGGACTGGAGACGGGGAGTGGAAAAGGAAGAGGCACTGGAAGTGCTGGACAACAGCAAATATCTGGTGCTGCCGGTTCCTGTTACGAAGATTGAGAGAAACCATGATGTAAATATTATATTAAAGGAGGAACTGACAGGGAAAAAAGAACGGGACTGGATATTGTTTGGAGGGGTTTTTGGACCGGAGTGGAGACAGCGCTGTGAGGATGCGGGAACAGAATATTATGATATGATGACAGATGCGGTGGTTGTGCATCGCAACGCATGTATTACAGCAGAAGCAACGGTTGCTGAAATTTTAAAATACAGTGATTATTCTATCCGGGGGCAGAAAATTATTGTCAGTGGGTATGGAAGATGCGGCAGGGAGATCGCCAGGGTTTTGTCTGCGATGGGAGCAAAAGTGACAGTGCTGGCAAGGAGCGTAGAGGCACGCCGGCTGGCACGGACAGAAGGACATGAGGCAGTGGACTTTTCGTACGGTCCGGAGGAAGCCTATGGGGCACGCACGGTTGTAAACACGGTTCCGGCACTTGTGATCCGCGAGCCGATGATCCGTGAAATGCATTCGGATGCCGTGATCATTGATATTGCATCAAGACCCGGCGGTACGGATCTGATGGCAGCGGAGGCATATGGAATCAAAGTTGTGGCGGCATTGGGACTTCCGGGGCTGTATACGACAAAGAGCAGTGCCAAAGTGCTGGCAGATGCAATTCTTGAACACAGTAAAATCAGGCAGGATGGGAAAGAGGCAAAGACATGGATTTATCAAATTGCAATATAGGGTATGGGATTACCGGTTCTTTCTGTACATTCGCAAAAACCAGGAAAGAGATTCAGAGACTGACGGAGATGGGAGCACATGTGATTCCCATCTTTTCTTATCAGACGCAGAACTGCGATACGCGGTTTGGAACGGCAAAAGAGTTTATGGAAGAAGTCTGTGACATAACGGGGAACCCTGGAATCCGCACACTTCAGGAGGCAGAACCGATCGGACCGAAGGGATATCTGGATGTGATGGTGATTGCACCGTGTACAGGAAATTCTGCGGCGAAGCTGGCGAATGCAATCACCGATACTCCGGTTCTGATGGCTGCCAAAGCGCATATGCGCAATGGCAAACCACTGGTAATTGCCATATCCACCAACGATGCACTGGGAGCCAGTTTTAAAAATATCGGGATGCTGATGAATACGAAACATATTTATTTTGTGCCATTCGCACAGGATAATTATGAAAAAAAGCCAAATTCGATGGTGCAAAAATGGAACTTTTGCCGGAGACGATTTCGGCAGCTTTGGAAGGAAAGCAGCTGCAGCCGGTGGTACGGGGATAAAAAAGCCCCCAGACAGATCTGTCTGGGGAGGCTTTTACATAATCCGGGAATGGTATTATGCATTTTTTTGTGCATCATAGGCTTCGCGCAATGCCCGGGCAAGCTGATCACCACAGGAGGTGTTTTTCATGCCACAGTGAATACCGGAAATACGGCGTTCCACTTCTTCAACAGTCATGCCCTCAACCAGACGGGGAATTGCCTGAAGATTTCCCTGACAGCCGCCGGTGAATTTCACATTTTTAACAATATTTCCGTCCAGCTCCACTTCGATCTGTGTGGAACAGGTGCCTTTTGTTTTGTAAATATAAGACATGGGTTGTTACCTTCCTTTCTGTTTCTTCCTTGTGTTTGGAATACAATAATCGTCCTCTTATCATAGCAAGCTGTTTACAAATTTTCAATAGCAGAATCCTGTTCGTTCATAAAAAGTTTATAAAACATTCATGGCCTTTGAGTTGTGTAAATGTGGAGAAAGTGGTACAATACCTATATTCTATGCGAGTTAGGAGCAAAATATATTATGAGTGCATTGACTAAAATTTTTGGTACACACAGTGACAGGGAGTTGAAACGAATTACGCCCCTCGTAGATAAAGTGGAATCTTATCGTGACGAGATGAAGGCACTTCGGATGAAGAATTACGGGGAAAGACAAAAGAATATAAGGAGCGTCTGGAAAAAGGAGAGACACTTGACGATCTGCTTCCGGAAGCGTATGCGACCGTACGTGAGGCAGCAAGCCGTGTGCTTGGCATGGAGCATTACAGAGTACAGATTATCGGTGGTATTATCCTGCATCAGGGACGTATTGCAGAGATGAAGACAGGTGAAGGTAAGACACTGGTATCTACACTTCCGGCTTATCTGAATGCGCTGGAGGGCAAAGGGGTATATATCGTCACCGTCAATGATTATCTGGCAAAACGAGATTCCGAGTGGATGGGAAAAGTGCATGAATTCCTCGGACTGACTGTTGGCGTTGTATTGAATGATATGAGCAACGATGAGCGCCGCGACGCTTACAATTGCGATATTACATATATTACAAATAACGAACTTGGATTTGATTACCTGCGTGACAACATGGTGATCTACAAGGAGCAGCTGGTACAAAGAGGTCTGCACTATGCGATCATCGATGAGGTCGATTCCGTATTGATCGATGAGGCGCGTACACCTCTTATTATTTCCGGTCAGAGTGGAAAGTCCACCAAATTATATGAAGCATGTGATATTTTAGCGCAGCAGCTGACACGTGGTGAGGATGTACCGGAGTATTCCAAGATGGATGCCATCATGGGAATTGAGCAGGAAGAAACCGGAGACTTTATCGTAAATGAAAAGGACAAACTGGTGAATCTGACACAGCAGGGTGTGGAAAAGGTTGAGAAATTTTTCCATATTGATAACCTGGCAGATCCGGAGAACCTGGAGATCCAGCATAATGTGATCCTTGCGCTCCGTGCACATTATCTGATGTTCCGCGATCAGGATTACGTGGTAAAAGAGGATCAGGTTATGATCGTTGACGAGTTTACCGGACGTATCATGCCGGGCCGTCGTTATTCCGATGGTCTGCATCAGGCAATCGAGGCAAAGGAGCATGTAAAGGTTAAGAGAGAGAGCAAGACACTTGCAACCATTACATTCCAGAACTTCTTCAATAAATTTGAGAAGAAGCCGGTATGACCGGTACCGCTCTGACGGAGGAAAAAGAGTTCCGTGATATTTACGGTATGGACGTTATTGAGATTCCTACCAACCGTCCGATTGCACGTATCGATCATCAGGATGCGGTATATAAGACGAAGAAAGAAAAATTCAAAGCAGTTGTTGAGGAAGTCAAGGAAGCACATGAGAAGGGACAGCCGGTTCTGGTTGGTACCATCACGATTGAGACTTCCGAGCTGATCAGCGGAATGTTAAAGCGTGAGGGAATTCCGCATACCGTATTGAATGCAAAATTCCATGAGCAGGAGGCCGAGATCGTTGCACAGGCAGGACAGCACGGAGCGGTTACCATCGCTACCAATATGGCTGGACGTGGTACCGATATCAAGCTGGACGAGGATGCACGTGAAGCCGGAGGTTTAAAGATCATCGGTACCGAGCGTCATGAATCCCGCCGTATCGATAATCAGCTGCGTGGACGTTCCGGACGTCAGGGAGATCCGGGTGAATCCCAGTTCTTTATTTCTCTGGAAGATGATCTGATGCGGCTGTTCGGTTCCGAGCGTCTGATGTCAGTATTTAACGCACTTGGTGTTCCGGAAGGTGAGCAGATTCAGCACAAGATGCTTACTTCTGCCATCGAGAAGGCACAGGAAAAGATCGAGTACAACAACTATGGTATTCGTAAGAATCTGTTAGAGTATGATCAGGTAAACAACGATCAGAGAGAGATCATTTACAAAGAGCGTATGTCCGTATTAAATGGAGACAGCATGCGTGATGCGATCTTTAAGATGATTCAGGAACAGGTGGAGAAATCAGTCGATACCTGTATTTCGAATGAGATTCCGCGCGAAGAGTGGAATTTAAATGAATTAAATGAAATTCTTCTGCCGGTGATTCCTCTTGAACCTGTTACAGAGAAAAATATCGAAGATATCAAGGATGTCAAAGAATTAAAGCAGCATCTGAAAGAACAGGCAGTGCTTTTATATGAAGCAAAAGAGACCGAATTCCCGGAGATCGAGCAGTTCCGTGAGCTGGAGCGTGTCGTATTGCTGAAGGTGATCGATCGCAAGTGGATGGATCATATCGACGATATGGATCAGCTCCGTCAGGGTATCGGATTACAGGCATACGGACAGAGAGATCCGCTGGTTGAGTATAAGATGGCCGGATTTGATATGTTCGATGAAATGATCGCGGGTATTCAGGAAGATACCATTCGTCTTCTCTATCATGTACAGGTAGAGCAGAAGGTAGAGCGTGAGCAGGTCGCAAAAGTAACCGGAACCAATAAGGACGAGAGTGCGGCAAAGGCACCGAAGAAGCGTGAACACGCCAAGGTATATCCGAATGACCCATGTCCATGTGGCAGTGGCAAGAAATATAAGCAGTGCTGCGGACGTAAGGTTGTATAAAATCGAAGCAGATAACAAAAACGTGGAAACCATCATTGGTTTCCGCGTTTTTGTAAAATTCGTTCACTGCCTGACACTATTTTTGTTTCTTTGGAAATTTAGAATAAGATTTGTTCTGTTTCATGCCGCCCCGGCACTCTGCAAGTTCGCTGACAGTGACGAGCTGATACCCGCGTCTGGTAAGCTCCGGAATGATTGTCTGGGAGGCAGTGGCGGTCGCTTTATACAGATCGTGCATCAGTACGATATCTCCATCCTTTACATGGTTCAATACGGCTTTCTGGGTACTTGCGGAATCCCTCGTTTTCCAGTCTAAGGTATCGATGGACCAGATGATGGAAGGCATTCCCACCCATGATTTGATGTTGGAACTGGTGGCACCTCCCGGTGGGCGCATCACAACCGGATTTATACCGATTACTTTTTTGACGGCACGATTGGTTTTGGAAACCTGTTTTTGAACTTCCTTTTTCCCAACCCGGGTCAGAATTTTGTGATCATAAGTGTGATTGCCAATCTGACACCCGTTGTCATAAGCCTTCTGTACGGTTTTGGAGTAAGTCGATACGCGGCTGCCCACCACAAAAAATGTGGCAACGGAATCATTTTTCTTCAGGGTTTTTAAAATAGTTGGGGTATAAACCGATGGTCCGTCGTCGTAAGTGAGGGCAACCATCTTTTTGTTTTTATCAATTTTGCGTGTCAGAACCCTTTTTTATTAAAGTAACATAAGTAATGGGAAATATTCTTTTTCCCGGTAACTGCCTGTCCGTTTTTCCCGAAATAGTATTTGTTTTTGCCAACCTTTTTCCAACGGTTTTTCAGCTTTTTTCCATTCTGATAAAAATAGAAATGTCCGTTTTTATCATGGATAAGTCCCTGCAATACCGGTTTGGGATTTTCCGTGGAAGGAACCACCGGTGTTTCCGCTGGAATTTCGGAAGAAATTTCCGTGGAGTCATTTGCGGGCAGTTCTGTATTCAGATCTGCCGCATGGATAGCAATCCGGCCTGAAACTATGGTTAATGTCAGGGTAAATAACAATATTCCAAGGGGAAATAAATGAAATTCTTTTCTTCTTTTCATACAAAATCTCCTTATCTTTTGTGACATGTATTTGCTGTTATCATACACACTTACAGGCAAAAAGAAAGATGAGAACAAATGTTCTGATTAAGATAGACAAAGTCAGATCTTTGTAGTAAAATTAGCATATATGTGCAGACTATAAAGATATGGATTTTATC
>ENA-OQAS01000154-OQAS01000154.1-human-gut-metagenome-genome-assembly--contig:-NODE-154-length-36016-cov-2.420296_pt1 | contig 36016 bp, 32 predicted proteins | sample MGYA00242733_ERZ504523 | MGnify/ENA primary metagenome ERZ504523 (study PRJEB26092, sample SAMD00036239) | human gut metagenome | host: Homo sapiens | study: EMG produced TPA metagenomics assembly of...
GAGGTAACTAACCGTCGCCTTGGTTTGTTTGACCTTACTATTGATAAAACATGGAACGATGCATTAGGTAACGATCCGGACGGAATACGTCCTGGTGCGGTGTTGACGCTTTCTTGCGATGAATATCCAGAAGCATTTTCGCTTGATACTGATGGTAATTTGCAAGTTTCTGTTAGCGCTAATACCTTGCCTGTGACAATAACTGATGATGAAGCAATCCTGTTAGGGCCACTATCGTAAATGCTAATGGCGAGCCTGCGGAGCGGGGCAATGCGCGTATTGAAATAGATACCACAAAGAGCACTTCTTCCTATGAATTTTCCGGAATGCCAAAATATGACGCGAATGGTATGAACGTTCATTACAGCGTTAACGAATCATGGACAGAGGACAGCGGCGACTATAACAGCACCGAAACAGTGGGTGAATATGTAGTCGAAGAAGGTATGCGTCACTTCCAAGATCATCAGACTATTGAGTATTCTAATAGCCGTTCTGGCACACGTGATGTCGTGTTCTATAAGCAGTGGCATGACAATTATGTAAGTCAAGAGCTTAATCAACGTCCCGATATTTATTTAACGCTGTATCGAATGAGCGCTAATCAGACTACTCCTGAAGCAGTACCTGGTTATATTCACTTTAGTTGGTCTGCTATCGCAGAAGAGATCGATGCAGCTAACGAGCAGATGGTAACTATTTCTGGCTTGAGTAAGTATGATAGCCAGGGTGCTGAGTACGTATATTATGCATCTGAAACTATGTCTGCAGATGGAACCTCACTTGGCTACGGTGATGTCCAATTTGATTATGGCAGCATCAATGCATCTGATCAGGAAGCAGGCGATACAAATGGTGGCTCAGCCGTAATCGAAAGTGCGGATGATGCGGTCAAGATCGATCAAGGCGCCGAGGGTAATGATCCGCAGCAGAACGGTACTGGTTGGGCTATTCGTGAAGATGGCACCTTTGTAAATCGCCTTGATGCCGACTTAGTGGCGCAGGGCACCAAGCTCTGGGAAAACATCCCCGGCAACGTCTCACAGAACGATTTGCCTGCGGTAACGATTTACCTGCAGCAGAAGTTAGCGAGCGACGATACATGGCCTGAAGCATATGCTACGCAAAATTCCGATGGAACGTGGAAGGTTTCGGGTACTGTTGCCTCGACTGATCAGCTCGTGATGGATGCGAACAATCAGTACTCCTACACCATTGCGACCGGCGACGACGGCAATGCGCTCCCGCGTTTTGATGACGAGGGTAATCGTTATGAGTATCGCGCACTCGAAGTGGTCTGGGGATTACTTGATCAGTCGGGTGGTTTTACTGCGAATGATATTCAAGGTGTTAATCTGAGCGAGGTGCGTGACGGCAACTCGAGTACTGACCTTACTGGTGCAGTGTATGTGATTGAACATGGTGAAACGGGCTCTTTCCTGCTGCGTAACATCTATGGAGGAAACGAGACTGGCAATCTTACCGTAAAGAAGCTTTTTGATGGCCGCGATCAGGGTGATGCGTATCCTGATGTAACGTTTGAGGTGTACCGCTACTATCAGGGCTACGAAGGTGTTGAAGATGCTCAAAGTCCTGTTGAGTTAGTGGCTTCGCATACCATCAGCGCTTCTGAGTTTGCGGCAGGCGGTGACGGCGGTAATAATTCTGCATCATATACCTTTGAAGATCTTGATATCTATGCGCCAGATGGTAGTCGTTGGGTTTATTTTGTCACCGAACACACCATAAACGGATATACGACAACGGTTGCAGCTGCGGATATTAGGGATGCGCATGACACTCAACTTGTAGCGGGCAATCTGGTGGATGCTAGCGGCAACGTAGTGCAAACCGGTGGCGTTGCCATGCGATCGACTGATCTTGGTAACGCGGACAATTCGGTGATTGCTGATGATATCAATGTTGATGTACGTTTGCGAACACCTATGCACCTGGATCAGTCAATTTGTCTGGAAGAAAGGTCTGGTATGACAGCAACAATATCTTCTCGGTTCGTCCTGAAGCGCCACTTAACCTAACATTTGAAAGAACAGCAGGGGACATAACTGAAAAAATAACGACGCAATCAACCAATTCGGCTAGCTCCAATTATTTGAATTGGACCCAAAAGAACGAAACAGGCGATTGGATTTTCACGCTTTCTAATATTGAGCAGTGGGCTCCTAACGGCCAAGTATGGGAGTATACCGTTAGCGAAACATTGCCGAATGATGCGGATCAGTATTACCTTATCGTGACGGGAACTTCTTCTGCGACAGCGGGTACGAACGATGAATTTAGACTGGAAAATGCATTAAGCGGACGTGCGACCGTAATCAAAAATTGGAACGATGGGGGCGATCCGTACGGATTGCGTCCCAGCAGCGTGACCATGCAACTCCAGGCAAGGTATAAGCAGCAAGATGGTAGCACTTGGAGCGAGTGGGATAACGCTTACACGGTGTGGTCTCGGTTTGCTACTGAAGCTGATCTTGCAGAAAATGGGCTAACTAACGAGAGTACGCGACTCGTTCTTTCAGATACCTCGAATTGGCGTGGTTTCTGGAATCATCTGCCGGTGCTTGCACGCCTGACGACGGACAGTGAATTGAATGAGATCGAGTATCGCGTTGTAGAGGTTGCGATTGGCGATCAGGATATTTCGAGTTCTGTCAATAACGACACAGGGGATACTGATGACGGTGTATACGATACAGTAATACCCTATCAGCCGGCACAGGATAATTGGGATGGTAGCGCCCAAAACGGCTGGACAACCACGGTGTCTAATACGTTGCAAGATATGGCAATTTCTGCACCAAGACCTGGGACGACCAGGAGAACGCCTGGGACACTCGCCCCGACGGCGAGGGCTCTAAATTGAGTGGTCGGTAACATATTTCTTGCAGCGCTCGACAGATGGAACCAATTGGCAGTGGGTTGTTGCTGATGGCTCTGGCGCGGACCCTGATGGCAGTGCTACGCAAAACGGGGTAGTAAGCCGGACTATTACTGGAACGGGAGATTCTGCGACCGCGACCCTGGGACTACCTGCCTCAGTATGATACGAGTAGCAAAGAATACCAGTATCGTGTGGTTGAACAGGTGCCCGGCGGCTACGACGTTCCTGGTGCAACTCAAGTTGCAGACACTGATACCGCCCACCGCTACTATGTGGTCTCGACGACTGCGGGTACTGGTGACGTTTCGAGTGCGCAATCGTTCACCAATAATCTGCGCACGGTCGACCTCACCGGCACCAAGCAGTGGGAGGAGTTCGGCAGCGGTTTGACGCCGCAGCTCGACCTGAACGACCTTCCGGAGATGACGCTCTGGCGCGCTGCCAAGAACGCCAGCAGCGGTCTTGGGCAGGCAGAGCGTGTGCTGAAGAACGGCAACCCAGCGCCCCAGCCCACGTGGACTGATAAGGCAATGGCACATGGACGTTTACCTACAGTGACTTGCCTGCCGCGAATGCGAATGACCAGGATTACGTCTACTGGGCCGTTGAGTCTGCTGGTTCGGGCAATACGGATGGCTTCTATCCTGTGTATGGAGTGGGTGACAACCAGTCCAGTTCATCTCACGGCGGCTCCGGTACGGTGATTCAGGAAAGCGGCAGTGCAGATGGTGACGACCTGCAGACAAACGAGGTCATCACCAATACGGCAACCAAGCTCTCGCTCGACAAGATAAGCAACTGGGGGCAGGGCGAATCGCTTGCCAACATCGAGCTTTCCATTCAGTCTCGTGACGGCACCACCACCTATGCGGTGTGGACCAACGGCGCGGATGGCAAGACATATAACACCTATACCTGGGCGAACGGCACGACTAGCCTGCCAATACAGCCAGTGCCATCCACCGCACTGACAACCTCATCGTAGGGCTCAAGGCGGGCGACTACACGCTCGTAGAGACCGGCGATGCGCCCGATGGCTATGCATCGCGCCTGAAGTCGACTTCCAGATCAATGCAGACGGCACCGCCACGTTCGAAGGTTCAAGCCATGACGGCGAGGACACCACCACGAATGTGCAGGACGTGGTCGTCAAGACAGAGAACGGCGTGCACACCATTCTCCTGACTGCCGAAGATCCAGTTCTGCGTGGTCACTTGCAGCTGACCAAGTACGTGTCGGATGACGGTACCGCGGACGGCGACAACCGCAAGGCACTTCAGGGTGCTACGTTCAGCTTGTATCGTCAGGGTGAAAACGGTACAGCTGACCAGCTCGTAGCCGAGGGGCTTACGAGCAACGCGCAGGGCGTTGTCACGACGGTGAACAGCGATGTAGAGGTTACAGAAGAGTTCGCCGATGCGTACGATAACAAGTACGGTCAGCTGAGGGATGGTCTGCCTGAGGGCAGGTACTACTTCGTCGAGACCTCCACCACGCCGGGCGCCGTTCTGCCGAGTGGTGATGCAGCAAAGAGGCCCACGCTCACCATCACGCAGGACAATCACTACGACTACACCGGGCAGGTGGTCAGCGGCACCATGGAGAACGAGAAGTTCAACGCCACGGTGATTCTGCACAAGTACGACACGGCTGATAATGCGGGTATCGAAGGAATCAACTTCACGTTGTCCTATACGCCTGAAGGCTCTACCACGCATCGAGCCGCACGGTGACCACGGGCGCTGGTGGCGAGCTCAAGCTTGAGAACCTCGAGAAGGGCAGCTACGTCCTTACCGAGCAGTCCAATGCGGCTATGCCAACAGCGGTTTTGGCGCGTCGTTCACCATAGGTAACGAGGACGACGACCAGACGTTCGATATCAAGAGCGTTTCGGATGGCGCGGGTATCGACTTCAAGGTGACGAGTGGCGAAGGAACTTATACCGACGGCACGGGGATCCCTAACGTTCGCTCCGAGGGGCAGGTTACGCTCAACAAGCGCGGCAATAACACTGCCATCGACGCGACGTTCGACTTGCAGATGAAGACCGAGGATGGTTCGTGGTCAACGGTGGTACCTTGCCTTGAGACGGCGAATAAATACGAGCTTACGTGGACAAAGATGGTCTGACAGCAACGGCGACGGATGCGGGCGACGAGAAGCGCGGCGTCTTGGTTGTGACGGGCCTTACCTGGAACACATATCGCTTTGTGGAAACGGCAACGGCGCCGGGATATCTGCCTGACAACGCCGATGGCGACATCACGAGCAGCGAGTTCATTATCGGACGCACCACGCCGAACATGGCGACGAGCGTGACGGTACAGAACGCGCAAACCTCGCTCGAGCTCAACAAGCAGAACGAAGTGGGCGAGGCTCTTGAGGGTGCCGTGTTCCGAATCACTCCAGTTGCTGACTCGACGTTTGCCAACGGGTCGACAGATTCGGTGACTATCGAGTCAGATAGCACAGGGCATGCGGTGCTCACCGGACAGCTCGTCGTGGGCGGAACTTACGAGATTTACGAGAGCACTGCACCTACAGGTTACGATCCTGCTGACGGAACGTTCCAGGTGACCGTGAAGGACAATGGAAGTCTTGAGGTGGTCGGTGGAGATTCTGCTGCCTACTGGTTGGGTCGACGGCTTGACCTCAATGAGGACGGTCAGGCAGACGATCAGTTCTCATTTATAGCCACCAACAACCATCTGGCCATCGAGCTGGTCAAGGTGAGCTCGAACAATGGTGATCTCAAGCTCGAGGGAGCCCAGTTCCGCTTGGCCGGCATGTGTATGGATAGCAACACGGTTCATGACTACACCACAGGCGAAGACGGCACGATCCATATCGAGCCGGGTCTTATGGGCGGTGTGGAGTACACGCTCACCGAGCTGACGCCTCCTGATGGCTACATAAGCATGGATCCGCTGCAGTTCCGCATGAACGCACGCGGCGAGATCGAGGTCATCGGCACGGCACCTGAAGGATGGACAGTTGGGGAAGATAAGATTTCCTTCACGGCGGCCAACGATCCGGTCAACCTGCAGATAACCAAGATCGACCCGGATGGCGATCCGCTCTTCGGTGCGGTGTTCTCCATTACGCCAGTCGATGGCTCCACGTTCGCTGACGGCAAGACCGATACAGAGACGCTCCGTACAGGACAAGATGGCTCGCTCTTTATGGGTGCCAAGCTTGTCGTGGGTAACAGCTACGACATCACCGAGGTCTCCGCACCGGAAGGCTACGAGAAGGTCGTGGCACTATGCGCGTGACCGTTGCTGACGACGGGTCCATCAACGTGGTCGGCTCGGTTGACGAAAGCGGTCAGGTTACAGGGCAGCTTCCTCCGACGGGCTACGAGAAAGTCTTCGGCAACGCCTTTGAAGTGCGAGTGACCAACGAGCCTGTGGAGATCACTATCAATAAGGTGAAGTCCGGCGATGGCGGCACGCGTCTGAACGGCGCAGTGTTCGAGGTGACGGGCGTCTTCGCCAACTCCAATGCAGAGTCGACACGCGAGTTCACTACCGATACCGAGGGCAATCTCGTCGGAGTGGCAAATATTTCCGCCCAGCTCAAGAGCGGCGAGACATACGTGCTTTCTGAGAAGACGGCTCCTGCGGGGTACGAACTCATCGAAGGCGAACTTACGTTTACCGTAGGCGAGAACGGCACCATCACTACGCAGGGCGAGGTGCCTGCGGGCTACAGCATCGAGCAGGGCAATGTGTCCATCGTGGCTCCGACACGCCTATCGAGGTGTCCTTCGCCAAAAAAGACCTAGGCGATGAGAATCAGCTCGCTGCTGCTGAGTTTACCATCGCCGGTCGCTTCGTGGATGACGCGACTCATGAGGTATCTCAGCAGGAAATCTCGTTCACGACAGCTGGCACAGAGCTCATGTTGGCGAGTTTGCCGCATGGCGATGCAACGTACAGCCTGGTCGCGGGGCAGACCTACATCGTGACGGAGAAGACCGCTCCTTCGGGCTACGAGCTGGTGACTCCGTTTAGCTTCACGGTTGGCGCTGATGGAACCATGCGCCTGCGAAAGGCTATTCGCAAGCTGCGGCGGGCGAAGAGGGATATGTCATCTCCAACGACCAGGCGGCGCAGTCACGCTCACGGCTCATGACAAACCTATAGAGGTCGTGCTTGCCAAGACGAGCAGCGCAAATGAGCAACTTACATTACTGGTGCAGTGTTTGAACTGTATCGGGCTGAGTCTGCCGAAGGCACACCCTACGACACGGTAACCACCGGTGTTGACGGCACCATCGCACTCGAAAACCTCGCGGGCGGCACGACGTACACCCTGCACGAAGTAACGGCGCCTGCAGGTTACGAGCTGCTGTCCGATGTGACCTTTACGGTTGAAACCGACGGTACTGTAACGTTGTCAAAAATGCACCTGCAGGTATACCGTCACAGAAGGCGAAGACGGAGTGGTAATCTTCACGGCAGCCGATACGCCTATCGAGGCACAGCTGGTAAAGACCGACGAAGCCGGTACGCCGCTTGCGGGTGCAGTGTTCAGCATTCAAGGCACTTTCGCTGGCGACTATGCGCAGGAGCGAGAAATTACGCTCGATCCTACCGACGAGAACGGAATAACTTCTATTCCTGTGACAGCGCTTATTGCAAACGAAGCCTACACGATAGCTGAGCTCACTGCTCCCGACGGGTACGAGCGCGCGGGTAGTGTTAAGCTCACCGTTGCGGCTGATGGAACAATCACGATTCTCTCCGACGATGCTAATGTGGCGTCGGGTAGCAACAATACTGCAACGGGTGATACCAACGTGGCATCGGGTGGCAATAACGAAACGGCAAGCAATGGAGGGGCTTCTGCTGTCGCCGGAACAAACGGCACGGGTACCTTCGCCGCTTCTTCTGAGGGTACGATGGCGGTAATTACAGCGACCAACCACCCAGTTGAGATAACCATCACTAAGACCGATGGTGCGCAAGGCTTATTACCAGGTGCCGAGTTTACGGCAACTTCACTGATGGAACCGCAGACGGAACAGGATCTGCCCATAGTGTTACGGCAGTTACGGGTGAAGATGGTGTAGCAGTTTTGTCGAGTCTTATCGCAGGCAAGGAATACACTCTTGCTGAAACCAAGGCACCTGCTGGGTACGAGCTGTTAACAGACACGCTTACCTTTACCGTGCAGCCTGATGGCACTATTGATGCAGGATTACTTCCTCCTGCAGCGTTCTCGATCGGTATCACAAAAGACGCAGTATCGGTTACGGATAACCCCTTGGAGGTCTCGCTGGTAAAGCAAGCACCTAACGGAGCACCGCTCGCGGGTGCGGAGTTCACAGTGGAAGGTGAATTCCCCGATGGTCAAACCAGTAAGACCTTTGCTTCGGATGAGAGCGGCATCGTATTTAATCAGCTGCAGCTTACTGGGTCTGCCGAAGGTACATGCTATTCCGTAACTGAAACAAAGGCTCCTGATGGATATGCCCAGCCTGAAGGTTCGCTCGATTTGCTGGTATATGAAGACGGAAGCGTGCAAATCGCCGAGAGTTCATCGGCTGATATGAAACAGTATGCTTCGGTTGCTTTCACCAGTGGAACTGCGGTTGTTACGCTGAACAACGAGCCACTTCCTGGAACCGAGCTTCCGCAAACTGGCGACAGCAGAATCATGCCGCTTCTTGCTGGCGCATTTGGATTGCTGGGATTGTGGGCACTTGTGATGGGCGGAATTGCTTATCGACGCTTCAGAGATATTAAGAAGTAGCACATTAAAGATCCCAAGGTTCATCTGAATCTTGGGATCACTTTTGTTTCGGCTATTTCTGGTTTTCGCATATGAGTTAGTTCATAGACTGGTATTCGCTTTTTTTAGTTTGCGGATTTTACTCCCCCTTGAAAATAAAAGAGAACGAGCCAACCAAGTTTGCATTGGCTTTGTGTCGAGCATCAGCAGCAAAGTGGACTCTAGATCCCATGCTGAATCTTGCCATAAAACGCTAAATGGATTCGGGGTTTTCGGACTCAGCCAGGTCTCAAAACCAGTTGGCTTTTAGAAAAAACAGAGTGCTCGTCGCAAGACTGAATTGAGCTTCTCGATGGCTAGTTGTTTATAGGGAGAAGGAGAGGGATGTTCGCATGTGCTCGAAGAAAAACAAGCATCTTCAAGCGCTTACCTTGTTTGAACGGGGGTATGGTTACAAGGCAACAGCTAGTGAACTCAATTTAAATACCGAAACGGTTCGAGAGTGGTTGTACACCTGGAAAGCACTTGGATCAGACCTGTACAAGCATCCAGAAAAGCGTCCGCATTCCTATTCGGCGGAAGTTAAATTGGCGGCAGTGAAGGATCGACAAAAGGGCGTCCCAACTGTTGAGGTGATGAAGCGCTATCAAGTTGCGAATCGTCATCGAATCAAGGAATGGTGCAACTTGTATACGCACTATGGTGAGTCTGCCTTTGAGGATCACCTGGATTCATAGGTTGTATTTACTGTCTCCTTCGGGCATCTTCAAACCGACCGTTCACACTCTTGCGTTTGCTTACAGTTGTATTTGCTGCCGCCTTCGGGCATCTTCAGAACGATTCTCAAATCACCCAAAGAATCCATTGAGCATCGACTTAATAAGATCACAATCAAGTACTGAATTAACAATCTAAATCGATGCTCATATGAGTATCGATTTAGAATCGCATCAAGAATAGAGCTGCATTAAGAATAAGTTGCATCAAAAATAGGGTCGCATCAGGAATAGAGTTGCTTTAAACATAAAGTCGCATTAGGAAGATAGGGCAATACCGTCAAGAGCATTGGGGCCGTTAGTGCCGAATCTGCCACATTTGAGGGAGTTATGTACTTCTCGTAAGATACTTTCTTTTTTGTTATTACTCAAAAGAAAGTATGAGTAGCAAAAAAGGCGAATTTTGGTTAAAATTCGCTTTTCAGATAGATATTAAGCAAACAGTAACACTTAATTTTGCTTAGTAACATTTAGTATTCACGACTCGTCAAAATATGCCAATTCTCGTTTTTAACTTTCAAAACATGCATAAGTCGACAAAATGCGGCATTGGGAACGCGACCGACGAAGCACAACACCAGAAACGTAGCAATGCGACTATTTCCAAAACTACCCAGCAAAGGTTTCTTCCAACTGTTTGTTGGCAACTGCCTTAGGGGTTTTCCAGTCTTCGGAATCATCGGGACGAGGAGCCATCTTGCTTTCATCGCCACCTGCATCCTTTAGTCGCTTCAAATAGTTGCGTGCTTCTTTAGCGGTTACTCCGAAAGTGCCAAAACAGCAATCATATTAGGAACAGCCATGCAAGCATTGAAGATATCGGCAATGGTCCAAACGGCAGATACCGTCATGTAAGGGCCAATGAAAATGCAGGCAATGTAGAGCCAACGATATATTTTTACTGCCTTCAAATTGCGATTGCTGAAATACTCAAGGCAGCGCTCACCGTAATAGCTCCAACCCAAAATAGTGGTAAAACCAAACAGAGCCAAGCAAATCATCAAAATGAAAGAAACTACCTCAGGAGGAACGAACGGTAAACCTGCCTGGAAAGCAGCACTCGTAACTGCAGCGCCTTCTAAGCCAGGAATGTTGTAGGTGTTGGTCATAACCAGAGCCAAGCCAGTCATGGAGCAAATGATAATGGAGTCGATGAAGGTTTGCGTCATGGTTACAAGACCCTGACGAGCAGGTTCATTGGTCTTTGCGGCGGCAGCAGCGATTGGGGCAGAACCCAAGCCCGCCTCGTTTGCGAAAATACCACGAGCGAGACCCATTTGCATTGCAATTAAGATCGCGCCAAACATACCAGCGCCAAATGCCTGCAAGCCAAATGCATGCTGAACGATGAGGAGCAACGCTGCAGGAAGCTTATCGATGTTGTAGAAAATAAGCGTAAAGGAGAACAGTAGGAAAACTACAACCATACCTGGGACAACGCGCTCAGAAACCGTAGCGATACGCTTCAAACCACCAATAATTACCAAGCCTGCAAAAATTGCGGTTACCAGGCCTCCGATTACGGTAGCAATAGAATATTCAGCACCAAACAGAGTTACCGTATAGGCCATGGCGGGATCAAAGAATCCCGTTACGGCGCTTGAGATGGAATTTACCTGAGTAAAAGTACCAATACCAAATAAACCTACGCACATACCAAAGAAAGCAAACAACTTAGCTAACCAACGCCATTTTTGACCCATGCCGTTTTCGATGTAGTAGAACGGTCCACCTAAAACATGGCCTTTTTTGTCCATGGTGCGGAACTTAACCGCCAAAAGACCCTCAGAAAACTTGGTGGCCATTCCGAACAAAGCCGCAAGCCACATCCAAAACAGTGCACCGGGACCACCAGCAACTACTGCAGTAGCAATACCAACAATGTTACCGGTACCAACCGTTGCAGACATTGCGGTACAAAGAGCACCAAAGCTGGTAACTTCGCCCTTACCATCTTCTTCATTTTTGAAGGTGTATTTCAGGGCTTTACCAAGTGTGCGGAATTGCAAACCGCGAAAGCGAATGGTAAGAAAGATGCCGCCTAAGAGGATTAAGGCAATCAGGGGAGGACCCCAAATAAACGTATCTATGACACCGAGTATTTCATTAATTGCGTCCAAGATAACCCTTTCTTCTTCTGATTAAATTAATTCCGTTCTCAGAGAAGGGTCTTGGGCGCCTCCAGGAAAGAGATAAAGCATCTGGAGGATACAGAAAAAAGAATTCGTATAAACCGAATAGAAAACTCTGTCCTTTTGCCTGAGAGTTTCGGTACGGTGCCACCAAGCGAAGATCGCTCTCGGCTCATACCTTGCCCTTCGGCACCCGCTTTTCGCGGGATTCTCCAGAGACCTCATCCATGTCCAGTTTCAAAACGATTCAAGACACTTCAATGAGAGTATTTTGCAAACGCTAGTCTACACGTTGTTTGCGATTTGTGTAGTAAAAAGGTGCTTGCGATTCAGAAAATTAACGAACAGGCGGTTTTCGGTCGAAGATCGTCGGCAAGCGTCAGTGGTGGTAGGAATGCCGAAAATGTCGTTGATGGCGTTAGGGTAACTGGAGACGTCATCAATAGAAGTTAGAAATGCCAGTGGTGTTATCGGCAGCACGAGAGCTGCCAGTAACGTTGCGGATAGCGCAAAAATGCTGGCGACATCAGTGGGTGTCGACGGTATTAAAAACGCCGACAAAGCAGTGGGCATCGATGGCATAAAAACGCTGACAAATTAGCGGGTGCCGATAAAGATCATCGACACCCGCCACCAATTAACCGTTGCGCTGAATTTGTTCGACCATCTTTTGATAGGCGGCTTTCTTTGGGGTCTTCCAGTCATCTGAGTCATCAGGACGGGGCTCCATAGCCTTTTCGTTGCCTTTAGCTTCTTTTAAGCGCTTCAGATAATTATGTGCTTCCTTGCGGTTACGCCAGAAAGAGCAAACAGGGCAATCATGTTGGGAACAGCCATGCAAGCATTGAAGATATCAGCAATGGTCCAAACGGCAGATACCGTCATATAAGGGCCAATGAAAAGACAAAGAATGTAAAGCCAGCGATAAATCTTCAGTCCGCGAGCGTTGCGATTGAAGAAATACTCGAAACAGCGTTCACCGTAATAGTTCCAACCCAAGATAGTGGTAAAGCCAAACAGAGCCAAGCAAATCATCAAAATGAAAGAAACTACCTCAGGAGGTAAGAAGGGCAAGCCCGCTTGAAATGCGGCGCTTGTGACAGAAGCACCTTCAAGACCAGGAATGTCGTAGGTGCCCGTCATAACTAGAGCTAAACCAGTCATGGAACAGATGATCATAGAATCGATGAAAGTCTGCGTCATGGTTACAAGACCCTGACGAGCAGGTTCGTTGGTCTTCGCGGCAGCAGCAGCGATTGGAGCAGAACCTAAGCCTGCCTCGTTTGCAAAAATACCACGAGCGAGACCAAACTGCATCGCGATCAAGATCGCGCCAAACATACCAGCGCCAAATGCCTGCAAACCAAATGCATGCTGAACGATGAGGAGCAAAGCTGCAGGAAGCTTATCAATGTTGTAGAAAATAAGCGTAAAGGAGAACACCAAGAAGATAACTACCATAGCAGGCAATACCTTTTCAGAGAAGGTAGCGATGCGCTTCAAACCGCCAATAATAACCAAGCCTGCCAGTACCGCAGTGAGTAAGCCTCCGATAACCGTAGCGATAGAGAATTCTCCACCAAGAATGTTTACGGTGTTGGACATTGCAGGATCAAAGAATCCCGTTACGGCGCTTGAAATGGAGTTGATTTGCGTAAAGGTGCCCATGCCGAACAAGGCAACGCACATACCGAAAAAGGCAAATGCTTTTGCAAGCCAACGCCAACGCTGACCCATGCCGTTTTCGATGTAGTAGAACGGTCCACCTAAAACATGGCCTTTTTTGTCCATGGTGCGGAACTTAACCGCCAAAAGACCCTCAGAAAACTTGGTGGCCATTCCGAACAAAGCCGCAAGCCACATCCAAAACAGTGCACCGGGACCACCAGCAACTACTGCAGTAGCAATACCAACAATGTTACCGGTACCAACCGTTGCAGACATTGCGGTACAAAGAGCACCAAAGCTGGTAACTTCACCCTTGCCATCTTCTTCGTTTTTGAAGGTGTATTTCAGGGCGAGTCCTAAAGTGCGGAACTGAATACCTCGTAAACGGAATGTAAGGAAAATGCCGCCCAATAAAATAAGGGCAATAAGGGGTGGACCCCAAACAACACTATCGATTGCGGTAAGTATATTGGTGAATTCTTCCAAGGTAGCACCTTCTTCCTGCCTTTAACGCATCGCCTCTTCAAGGTTTGAGTTGCAGAAATGAAAGAAGATGAGGAATTAAAACGAGAACAAATAAGGCAGTGCTCTGTCCTTTTGCCTGAGAGTTTCGGTACGGTGCAGACAGGTATAGCGTCAACAAACGAATTGCTGTCAGCTAAGTTAGCTGTCGTGCTTTTGCACCTTGCCCCTTCGGCACCCGCTTTTCGCGGGATTCTCCAGAGACCTCATCCATGTCCAGTTTCACAACGATTCAAGACATTTTGTAGAGGAGATGATGTGGTGAGGGTAGTTTACTACCGCAAATGTTTCGAATTTGAGTCGAATACTCTTTTCGGATGAAATTGAACCTTTGTGGTAGTAAGGCGAGGTGGGCCTTGGTGTCAAAGGTAGGTAATCATCGATCAGCGGATTTTGCACCTAAATATCTAAGCGGCGGAAATCCAATGTCGAAGTGAATTGGATGCACGTCGAAGGGGATTACCTGCCAGGCGCCAGCTGTCAACAGGCTTTTACTTGAGCGAGTCATTAGCGGGTTATTACAGGCAATCTAGCCGAGTTAGTCGTAAAGCATTCAATTACAGGTTTTCACCCAAGCGAGCCATCAAGCAGGCTCTCCAATTGCGCTAGGCGCAATAGGATAAGCCTGCTTGGCTAAATCACCTGCTCGGCCAAATCGCTGAGTTTTACGTGGACTGGTTTCTACCAGATAGAGCGAGCACCGTCCACATAAAGGGGTGTGCCATTAACCATATCGGAGCAATCGCACGCTAAGAAGAGCGCTGCTGCTGCAATGTCCATCGGGTCTCCCACTTTGTGGTTGTGGGGGATAGATGGGTGATTGCCTCGTATGCGCGAGGTTTGTTCAGGGTGCTTTGCGTCATGTTGGTATCAATATAGCCAGGGCAAATGCAATTGACTCGAATGTTGAAACGAGCCCACTCAAAGGCCATGCAGCGTGTCAACTGCAAAACAGCAGCTTTTGCTGATGCGTAAGCTGCCATACGGGTAGAGGCAACGCGGGCTACCACTGATGCCAAATTAATGATGTTGCCCTGTTCTTGTTCGATCATTATTTTCGCAACGCGCTGCGAAAGGAAGAAGACCGCTTTGTAGTCAGTATCTACTACTCGATCGAATTCATCTTCATCGGTATCTACGATAAGCTGGTCATTACTCAATACTACGCCAGCATTGTTTACTAGGATATCGATGCGACCGAAAGCATCCATAGCGGTTTGCACAAGAGAGTCTTGATCTTCGTTGGATCTAACATCGCATCGTACAGGAATAATGTGCGTACCAGTTCGCGACCAGATTCTTCTGCTATTTCTTTGGCACGGGCTACGATTTTCTCTTCGTCCATATCGGCAATTACTAAATCGGCGCCATATGCTGCAAAGGTACGTGCAATAGCGCGTCCTATGCCGATTTCGCTTCCAACCCCGGTAATAATTGCTTTTTCCCAGTCAGATCAAAGCGTGGGATCCCCATTTGTCCCGTGGTAAAATAGTGTGGTCGCTTCCCTTCATAGTTCCCCTCCTATGATTGCGGTTATTAATGTGCGTCATTAATGATAAACGAAAGGACGCCTGTAAGGGCGCCCCCAACTAATTGACTTATTTCAAGTTTAAGCCTTCTTATTAAGTATCTTTTGTGCTATGGATTGTCAGGCTTTGGAGACCTCGGCGCTTTGCCAGTCAAAAGCTTAAACTCTAGAGGTCTCGCATTTTAGGCATTTTAGAGACTTACACTTTGGAAGCTGTATCTTAGAGACCTTCACGCTCCAGGTAGGATTTCATGGCGTATTGCGTAATGTCTGAACGATTTATAACACCCACCACTCTGCCATGATCTAATACGGGCGCTTTCTTTAAATGGTTGTCTCCTAAAATTCGGCAAACTTGAGGGAGGTCGGCATCGATGTCAACTCCGATGGTGTTTCGCGTCGCAATTTCCATGACGTTACGATTAACCAAAGCATCAAGTTTCTCGTCGAATCCTGAATTATCACGCTGCAAACGCATGATTAGAACCACTGGGTCAGTATACATATGGCTTCGATCGGATAATTCACGCATAACGTCGCCATCAGAAACAAAACCGACAGGTTCGTTTTTGTCGTTGACAATAGGCATAGCACTTACGTTCTTTTCGACAAACATATGAATCGCGTCGAGTACTGTTGCGCTAGCAGGGAGTGTGAATACGTCGCGTCGCATAATGGTTTCCAGAAGCGAAGTTTCGGTACGAATAGGAGCTTCGTCCGAACGGGCAGCTGGCTTGTTCTTCACAAAGATAAAAGTCATGATCAAGCCAATAGTGCACAGCACTCCCGATACGGCAAACGATATATTGATGCCAGTAATGCTTGCATGAACCGAATCCATGGAACCCATGAGAGATGCGGCAACAAGTGTGTAAACTGAAACTAAGATTGCAGTACCAAGAGAACCGGAGACTTGACGAAGTGTGTTGTTTACCGAGGTTCCGTGATTCATTACTTTGTTGTCAAGCGCATTCATTGCCCACGTTGTAATTGGCATGTTGACTAACGAAAGCGAGAACATACGAATCGTGTAGAGCACCGTGAGGAATACCACATCGGTACTATCATTTAAGGTCGCAAAGGCAAAGGTGCTGATAACCAATAAAGACATACCGATAATACTCAGAACACGGGGGCCATGCTTGTCAAAGAGGCGACCAGCAACAGGACCCATAATGCCCATCAAGATAGCACCTGGCATAAGGACTAAACCTGATACGGTGGCGGAATAGCCCATGAGAGACTGCAGGTATATTGGCATCAAAATGCCTGCGGATAGAAGAGATGCTTGTACAAGCATGCCAATGATGGTGCCCATCAAGAATTTGTGATTCTGAAGTACCCGCACATTAAGCATGGGTTTTCCATGGAAGCTGACGACGGAAGAAGAAAACAAGAATCACTACGCCGATAAGACTTGCTACAAGTGCCTCGACGCTGATGCCTGATGAACCAATTACGCTAAAGCCGTAAAGCATGGTGCCAAATCCGAGGGTGGATAGGATAAGTGAAGGTTTATCCAGGGTAACGCCTTCAGAATTGGGCTTTTGTTTCTGCAGAACAAAGGGAGTTATTGCAATAACGATTGCGGCAAACACCGCGATTGCCAAGAACAAATCGCGCCAGCTGTAGTGGTCAATTACCAAACCTGCAACAGCAGGACCGATGGCGGGGCCGAAAGCGATTACCACACCAAACATACCCATTGCCGTGCCACGACGTTCGACGGGGAACATGAGCATGAGCACTGTCATAACCATAGGCATAAGGATACCTGCGCCTGCTGCTTGTGCTAAGCGACCGGTAAGCAAAAGAGGGAAATTTGGTGCTAAGCCGCAAAGCAAACTACCCAAGGCGAAAATGCCCATGGAAACAATAAACAGAGAACGGGTTGTGAAACGGTCAATTAAAAAGGCCGTTATAGGGATCATGATTGCATTTACGAGAGTAAAGCCTGTGGTGAGCCATTGTGCCGTTGCCGCATCGATGCCCATTTCTGCCATGATGGGAGGAAGTGCGGGGTTACTACCGTTTGGTTAAGCACGGTTACAAAAGCGCCCAGAATAAGAATAATGAGCGTAACTTTTTGTTTGCTTGTTAAACCCCAGCCATATGTGACCTTTCTTTTTGTGCTCTTCGACAGTTTTTTTCTAGTGATAATATTACACTCGGTGTATTAATATAGTAAGTGTAAGTTTTGTAGATATACGTAAACGGCATGCTAAACATCATATTTACAAAGTAAGTTTCGAAATTGTAGTGCGGAGAGTGCGAAAAAGGTAAAGGCAGGGCGCACAGGGAAATCATGAGCAAGCAAACTAACAAAAAAGACGAAAGCACCAGTCTTAAAAGTGATGGTGGTAGTAAAAGCGATGGTAGTACTGTCTCGCAAAGTAACGATAGTCTCGTGAATCTTGGTTTGCGAGAAAGAAAAAAGGAACAAACTCGACAGGCGTTAGAAAAAGCTATTCTCTGTCTCGTGATAGAAAAAGGCTATGAAGAAGTTACCGTTGAAGAGGTTTGTCAAAAGGTAGGTATTTCACGTAAGACCTTCTTTAATTACTTTTCCTCAAAACGAGCTGCTGTTCTTGGTCGTTCCTACATCCCCAGTAAAGAGATGTTTTTGAAAGCCTTAGAGTCACATCCAGATTCTGATTATATTGATGTGATTACGGGGTGTATCGAACATGGCCTTACGGCAGAAGACGCCTCTCAAGAAATTAGGGACTTGCGTAAAACTGCCATGCTGGGTTCTCCGGAAATATTTTTTCGGAGCAATAAGAGTTCTTTAGTGTTGCAGCCTGCCATCATTGAAACTCTTCATGCTTACTTCACCAAGTATCCCGAAAGACGTAAAGCACCTGAATTGTCTCTTGATGAAGAATGTCTCATTGGTACGTCAGCCATAATTTGTGTCATGCGTTCGCATATTATGCTCTCGAGTTTTAAGGATCACCCTGCTCGTATTAGCGAAGCAAGAGAAGCGGTAAAAAGGTATTTATCGTAAAAATTTTTCAAATTTAAACAATTAAAGTAAAAACATTTAAAATAACGAAACTGTGTTTATTGGACAGGTGTCGTCATAAGTACGCCGTTTTATATCGTCAAAGGACAGTTTCGTGGAATATAGTGCCGCTCGTACAAAACTTGCAACGGTAGCGTTGGTTACGGTTGGCTTTGCCTGGGGTTTGCAGAATTTATCGTTATCGGTATTACTCCTGATATCGCAGAGATTTATCAGATTCCTCTTTCTGATGCGGGCAATCTTGTGGGTTATTTTGCAGTGGCTTATGCGGTTTCTACACCTATTATTGTGCTTTCAACTGGTCGTTTTAGGCGTTTTCCTCTTTTTGTCATATTTCTCATAGTGTTTAATGTGGGCAATATACTTGCCATCTTGGCACCAAGCTATGAGGTTTTGATGCTTGCGCGCATTTGTACCGCTATTGTTTCAGGCGTCACCCTTTCTACCGTAATGACGTTTATCAACGACATCATTCCCCAGGAGCAGGCTCCTCGTATTATTTCGTTTGTGTATGCAGGCTTTTCGGTAGCAAGTGTATTGGGTACTCCTATTGGTACTTTGCTCTCGGATGCGTTCGGTATTAAATCTGCTTTTGTTGCAGTGGAAGCGGTGGCACTTCTGGTTACGGTTCTGCTTTTAATCTCTGTTCCTCGATCAGGATCAACTGATGTTTCTTCGAGCGTGCGCGAACAGTTGGTGATTTTAAAAGATCGTCGCATCATTCTCGTGCTTGTTATGAAGGCTTTCGGAATGGCAGCAACGTATGTCTTCTATGTATATGTAACTCCTATTCTCGAAGATTCAGTGGGTCTTTCGGTTTGGATGGTAAGTTTAGTTTTATTCTTCTACGGTGGGGCTACTATCGTATCCAATTTAGGCAGTGGCTCTCTGGCGCAGCGTTATGGTCTCGGGAAGTTACCGTTGATGTTTGCTCTGCAAGCAGTGGTTTTGGTGCTTCTTGGGGTAAGTCTTGCTTCGGGAAATACGGTGCTTTGTATCATTAATGTGGTATTGACGGGCGTTTTTATTTACCACATGAACGCGCCGCTCCAGTCGTATCTCTTGCAGGTTTCAGCAAAGGATTATCCGCGCGCTCTTACGTTAGCATCGGCGGTTATGCAACTTCGTCTGATATTGGTATCGCAACAGGATCCTTCATGGGTGGTGTTGTGGCAACCAATTTAGGCTTTGCATGGTCGGGACCTGTAGGAGCGGTTTTGGCAGTCGTTTCAGTAGTCGCTGCTTTTATGATTTTGCAGCCTGAAAGCCGCATGGGCGGTTCGCTGCGTTCCCGTCTTCGCAGGAATCGCAAGCAATAAACCACCCAATAAGGCTTAAGAATCGCGCGGAAGTTAGATTAAGAATCGCGCGGGAGTTAGAGACTGTATAAGGACTCAAGGTTTTGTTGTCTTGCTTGAGAGATGCTTCTTGCGATTTTGTCTGGCAGGGTTTACCTAGTAGAGAATCCCAAGCTTTTTTGCTTCATAGGTAAGCTCATCACGAAAATCGGGGTGAGCAATGTTGATTAAGCGTTGAGCACGGGTGGGGATGTCAGCCCATCTCAGATCGGCAACACCATATTCGGTAACTACGTATTGCAGATCATTGCGCAACGACGTAATGGCACTTCCTGGCGCAAGCGTAGGGACAATTTTCGAAACGTCACCCTTCTTTGTATGGGCAACACTCGTTACCGCTATAAAGCCACGTCCGTTTTTGGAGTTTTTCACGCCGCGCACAAAATCAAATTGACCACCGCTTGCAGAGTATTGGCGGGTGCCAATGCTTTCAGCGCAAACCTGCCCTGTTAAATCAATGCTTACTGCGGTGTTAACGGAAACGAGATTGTCGTTCTGGGCAATATTGATTGGGTTGCAAACTGTTTCGTACGAACAATAGTACATGTCTGGATTATCGTTAATGAAGTCGTATAAGCGCTGGGTACCAGTGGAGTAACCCCCAACAGATACGCCGGGCATATAGTTCTTACGGGAGTTGTCAATGACCCCCTTCATCTGGAGCTGAACGAAGGCGTCAGAGAACATTTCGGTAAAAACGCCTAGATGCTTTTTGCAATCAAGGCCTGCAGCGATGGCATTAATAATGCCGCCAATACCAAGTTGGATACAGTCGCCATCATTAACGCGATCAACAATCAGTTCTGCAACTTTAATCTCATCAGGAGTAGGAGCAGGTGTTTCGACATCTTCAAGCAATTCGTCGTGAATAAAAAAGGCATCAATGTCGTTTACATGATAGTTATGGGAATCGCCAAAAACTCGAGGAAGACGTGTGTTGATTTGCGCAATGATGTGTTTTGCGCCTCGTAGTGCTCCCTGCTCGAATCCGAGGGGGCCAATATTGCAATACCCTTGGTCGTTTGGTGGAGTCATCTGGACAACCGCGTAATCGAGCCCGATTTCTTCCAACATGCGATTGGTGTCAGAAAAGTGTACGGGAATATGGGTGACACATTGTGACCCTTGAGCAAATCCAGTACGTTCGTTGGGACCAGCAAAGTAGGTATGATAGCGGAACTGATCTGGCGTTACTTGAAGGTCAGCAAAGGTGATATCACCATTCATGTAGTTGCCATACATGTCGATACCAGACAGCGTGCCCTTTTTAACACGATTGAGCAGCTCATTGATAATGGTGGTAGGCACATGGAGTCCGCCCAGGTATATTTTTTGCTTCGCTTCCTGGGAACTGTCATGAGACTGCTTGCATTGTTTTTATCAAACAGCTTGTTTGAAATTGAAGTAGTGCCGGTAAGATGCTCTTCGAAAACTTGATCAAGCGTAATTTGCTTGCGTTCATAGTCCTGTTGCCAGTCCATGTGATTCTCCTGACTCATACTGCCCCTGAAATCCCCTCATGCACACGATACGATTTGTTCGCATACGGTCACTGCATTATAAGCTGTTCCTGCGAAGCTTTGTGTTTCGTAGGTAACGCACTAACGTAGTATCAAGTGACTTGCTGTGCGAGTCGGAAACCGTTGTCGTGGCGTCTTTGCTTAGACTTTCGCCCTCCGATGCTATTCATGCAGCTATTAAATTGTGTGCAGATAAAGTGTAGCACGCTTTCTAAATGTTTCGCTTCCGTAACAAATGCTGCTTCGTTCGCCGTTCATCTTCGTATTGCAACGCTAAAAAAGTCCGCCACTTTTGTTCGGTGTAGAATTTAAATTCGCGGTTGAAAGGAATATTCATGGAAGAACGCAAGCTTTCTCTTTATGACAACATCACAAAGTTAACTCAGTTGATCCAGAACTCTATGAACGATATCCCGTTAAACGAGGTCTTCGCAACAGCGATGGTTCGGGCGTGATTGCGGGCATTACGAATATTTCGAATGTTCATGGTTATGTGATAAGTGAAGGCGACAAGATTGCGACGAGGGAAAACTGACGCTTCGTGGATACGATTTATACGATTTGCTCAGTGGCGATGAAAATAAGCGTTTCCGCTACGAGGAAATTGCGTATCTCCTTTTAATGGGGGATTTACCCACGCAAGAACAGCTTGATTTCTTTGTGTCTCGTTTGGATGCTCATCGTGAATTACCTGATGGATTTACGGCATCAAAAATTATGAGCACCCCTTCGCCTGATATCATGAATCTTCTTGCTCGCTCTGTTTTGGTTTTGTATGCCGACGATCCCAATGCAGAAGATCGTTCCTATGAACATGAAATATCTACCGCTGTTACCCTTATTTCCCGCTTGCCACGTATTATGGTGCTTGCTTACTACGCCAAGCAGGCAGCATTCAATGGTAAGTCCATGATTATGCACCGCTTCATCCCAGGCGAATCCACAGCGGAAACCATTCTTTCGATGCTTCGTCCCGATCGTCACTACACCGAAGAAGAAGCGCGCATGTTGGATATCATGATGTGTCTTCATGCTGAGCACGGTGGTGGTAATAATTCAACCTTCACCTGCCGTGTTTTATCTTCTTCTGATACCGATCCTTATTCTGCTTATGCAGGCGCTATTGGTTCCTTGAAGGGTTCCAAGCATGGTGGCGCTAATCACCAGGTTTTAGCAATGCAAAAGGAAATTAAGGAAAACGTGTCGGATTGGGAAAACGAAGACGAAGTGGCTTCGTATATTGCCAAAATCGTCAACAAAGAGGCTTTCGATCATACCGGTCTTATCTATGGTATGGGTCATGCGGTTTATACCAAGTCCGATCCTCGCGCAGTTGTTCTTAAGAAATTTGCCACCAAGATGGCAGAAGGTACTGAGTTCGAAGCTGAATTAAACCTGCTAAAACTTATCGAGCGCATCAGCCCTGAAGTAATTTTGCAGGAAAAGGGCACCAAGAAGGACATGTGCGCAAATGTTGATATGTATTCAGGATTTGTTTATTCCTTGTTGGGAATTCCTACGGATCTGATTACGCCTTTGTTCGCTTGTTCTCGTATGGCAGGCTGGGCTGCTCATCGCTTTGAAGAATTGGTAAGTGGCAAGCGTATCATTCGTCCTGCATACAAAACTGGCATGAAGCCTCGTGCGTACAAGCCGATTGCCGAGCGCTAAAAATATACTTTCGCAAGATTCTTATCTTGGACTTTTAGGTCCAAGATAAGATCAAGCCAACTTTGGACAAAAGCCCCTTAGTCAGGGATATGCCGATTCCAGGCAATGATTAAACTGAACTTCAGGCAAGTTAAAATGTGATTTGCTATCATTGGTAAGGCCAAAAGCAATGCCGAAGAGTATGCGTGTGCTCTTCGCTTACCTTGGTCTGTGCATATATGACAAGCAAAGGGGATCTTATGGAAGCCTATAAGCAGGAATTTATTGAATTTATGGTAGAGAGCCAAGTTTTAAGTTTGGCGAATTTACCCTGAAAAGTGGGCGTAAATCCCCGTTCTTTATGAATGCGGGTGCGTATGTAACAGGCGGTCAATTAAAGCGTCTGGGAGAATATTACGCGCGCGCTATTCATGATAATTTTGGTCTTGATTTTGATGTTGTTTTTGGACCTGCGTATAAAGGTATCCCTTTGGCAGTAGTTACGGCAATCGCTCTTGAAGACCTCTATGGCAAGGAAGTTCGCTATTGCTCGAATCGCAAAGAGGTAAAAGATCATGGTGCTGATGCAGGCAATTTGCTTGGGTCAGACCTTCATGACGGCGATCGCGTAATTATGGTTGAGGATGTTACTACCTCGGGCAAATCAATTGATGAAACCTATCCTATTCTGAAGGCCGCTGCAAATGTCGACGTAAAAGGCTTGATTGTATCCTTGAATCGTATGGAAGTAGGCAAGGGGGGTGTCGTTACGGCACAGCAAGAGGTTCAGGAAAAGTATGGCTTCCCCGTTGCCTCCATCGTAAGCATGGCCGAAGTAACTGAAATGCTCTACAACCGAGAGGTTCAGGGCAAGGTTGTCATCAATGATGATATTAAAGCAGCGCTCGATGCATACTACGAACAGTACGGAGTTAAAAACGTATAACGTTCGTATCAGGATGCTCAGCACTTTGCACGTTTAGCTAATTTTATAGAGTAACTTTCAAGAGTCCGCACATTATGTGTGGGCTCTTGACGTTGTGTCGCTTAAAATTATTATTACGTACGGAATGAAACTAAATACGTTCAACTAAGGTAATCAGAGACTTAAAACCAAGGAGCCCGACTATGACAAATCTTCTTGAAATTCCAAAGCTTGGCTTTGGTTGTATGCGCCTTCCTCTAACCGATCCTAGCGATCAAACTTCCATCGATCTTGAGCAGTTTAAAGCTATGTTGATGCTTTTATGGAGGCAGGCGGCACGTATTTCGATACTGCCTATGTATATCATGAAGGCACTTCGGAAGTTGCGGTACGCAAAGCGTTAGTGGAGCGTTATCCTCGCGAGTCGTTCACTATTGCTACGAAATGTTTAGCGTGGGCCCAGCCAGATGAGCAGTCCGCGAAAGCGTGCCTCGACACTTCACTTGAGCGTTTGGGTGTTGACTATGTAGATTTTTATTTGCTTCACAATGTAGGTGGTCCGCGTACGGCCAAATTCGATGAATACGGTATGTGGGAATGGGCTCAGCAAAAGAAAGAAGAGGGCGTAATCAAGCACCTTGGTTTCTCTATGCACGATGGTGCCGATGCACTCGATAAATTACTGACCGAACATCCCACTATGGATTTTGTCCAATTGCAGGTCAACTATCTTGACTGGGAGGATCCAGTAGTTGAGTCTCGTCGCTGCATGGAAGTGGCAGAAAAACATGGCGTCCCCGTGGTCATTATGGAGCCTGCACGTGGAGGGCGTTTGGCTAATTTGCCTGAGCGTGGCACGCAAATTTTAAAGACCGCAGAACCTTCCTTAAGTGTTGCTTCCTGGGCTTATCGTTTCTGCTATTTCCTGCCAAATGTTATTTCGGTTCTTTCCGGAATGTCTACCTTAGAGCAGGTAAAAGAAAATGTTGCAGAATGGAAGAACGCCCAACCATTTTCCGAGGAAGATCGAAAGGTTTTGGCAGAAGCGCTCGAGGCGCTTCGCAGCGTAGGCATGATTGATTGCACGAATTGTCGCTATTGTGCAAAAGATTGTCCTGCGGGAGTCAAGATTCCTGAAATTATGAGTCTGATGAATTTGGAAAAAATGACCGAGGATCGTGAATTTGTAAAAGGGCTGTACAGTTGGCAGACCACAGGCGGTCGCGCTTCTCAATGTACCCAATGCGGCAATTGTGAAGCTATGTGTCCTCAGCAGCTGCCTATTATTGATCTTTTGGAAGATGCAGCAGATTGGTACGAAGACTAGTTTGCTAGACGATGCCAAACGCTGGCCCTGCTTTGGGTCAGCCGTTTTTTTATGGCTACATTCCTAGTCCGCCCATATTATGAAATCGCTTTTGGAGCATTTCAGTTGGATAGGCGTAGTCGATATATTGCTCAAAGGCATTTTGGGGAGGGATGCCGCTTGCTCTGTCGTCGGTGCGAACTAAAACGCAAATGGTCATGATTATGTTCAGAACAAGAAATACTGAAAGAGCAACGGTAACAAAGCGAGAAGTTTGCTTTTTAAGTTGAGATAGCTAAATCCTTTTTCGCAAAGGGGAAGACCTATCTTTACCCACAGCATTCCAAGGGTACCCCACACCAAAGCATGGAATAAATCGGTTCTTCCATCGAAGTTAAACGGATTATTGAGGTAACTCCAAGCAACGATACCGCCAAACGTTTCCATTGCCCAGCTGGCAAAATACTCTAATCCGCCTCCCACAATCGCTCCAATAGCAATAAGCACAAAGGGATTTTTCTTTTGCAGGGGTTCGAGGATAAGGGTTAGCAGCACTGCTGCAGTACCGTAAATGGGAGAAAAGGGCCCCCAAATAAAACCAGGACGACTTTCCCATTCATTAAAGGCAAGATAATGCTGGAGGGTTTCGCCAATGAGTCCTACGACTGACATAAGAAGGAATACCCATAAGAGCTTGGTGAAGCTCTCACCTACATGAGTGCGCTCGGATATTGCTGGTGAAGAAGAGCGCTCGAGTGCAGTTGCTTGCTCCATGTCCCTCCTCGTTTCTAAAACTTTTCAGTCCTGAAAGACCCCTTATTAAGAAAGGTCTCTCTTGTAAAGAAAGACCTTTTAGCTCGCTTTGCAACTTACGTATTCGATATTTCCTATTGTACCTATTGAGAATTTCTTGTCAGAGAAAGTCATAATGAAATAAAAAATGAACACAATGTTTAATTAATAGGTGAGTTAGCCGACAATTCGATGTTTTCTCTCCAAACATGGTGAAAGCTAAAGAAAAGGGGCGTTATTATTTCGCCATGAAACAAACTCCCCTTAAACAAATATTTGTACAGCTTAAGCGACTGCTTCGTGACGCAAGGCTTTGCGTTTTGAACTATTTCCGCAAGGGCAAGCAAGCTCTTTTTGAAGAAACCCAAGGTCGAAGCAGTTTGGCGAGTGAGTTACCTTTCGCAAGCGATGCAAATATAGCGAGCAATTTGCAAACTGCCTTTCAGCGGATTAAAGCTGCAGTTCAAGATGCTTTTTCCCAAGAAAAAGAACACCCCGTAGTGGTTGTGATTTGCGTTTGTGTCTTGGTGGTGTCTTGTCTGGCGGCAGGTGTCTCGTGTGCTTTTGTTGACAGGACTTCAGCGAATTCAGAGATGGAGAGTCAGAAGCCTGTTTTGGTAAACGACGATCCTCTTGTCTCGTTTAATGTAGGAGATTCTGCTATCGCCGAACGAATTGGTGGTTTTAGCGCTGATCAACAAGGAGTGCTGCACTTTTCCGAAGAAGGAGGAGTGGTGTTTGCGCAAATAGGCGATACGGTGGTACAGGAGGCTGTGACGGACTTATTTATTAATGTATCGGCAATACAAGGATATCAAGTTCAGAAGAAGCTCCTGAAGCGTTTTCTCTCATCGGAGGAATATCTGAAGAACCGGAGGAGTTGCTGGGGGATGAGTTAACCGAGGCGATCCGAGCGCTGGAATCCCAAGGCTATGAAGTAGGATGCTTCTTTATGAACTTGGATTCAGGTAAAGGTGTTTCCTATAACTTAGATACCCGTATCTATGGCGCAAGTTCGTTCAAGGGCATCTATGCGACATATCTTAGCGAACATTTAGAAGACGGCGAAGTGGGGCTTTCTTCTTCGGTGATCAGTCTCATGGATGCTTCGGTGCGTTACTCCGACAATGCCGCCTTTTCAACGCTAAGAAACTCTTACGATGGAGCAGGATTTGCGGGTTGGATTGAATCATGCGGGGTAAACTCCGACATTGTTAACGATACTCATTTCCCACGGTATTCAGCACGTGAATCGGCCTTGCTTTGGTTTCATGCGTATCAGTATTTACAGACAGGAACCGAAGCAGCAAATCATCTGCGGGAACTTTTCACTCAAACAAACGTTTCTTTCATTCGCGAGGGAGCGACAAACGTTTTGTCTTCGGAAAATGAGATGTCAAATGACGCAGCTTCAGAGGAGCGCGATGGGTCAGAAGAGTCAGCCCTCAATACCGACGCGGTAGTGCTTAATAAGGCGGGATGGATTGCCTCAACGCCTCGCTTTAGCGGTCTTTGTGATGCGGGATTAATAGAATACGACGGTCAAACGTATCTGATTTCAGTGATGACGAGTGCTCCCGATAGCACTTCTCATCGTGATCAGGTAATCGAAATAGCTGAAGAGTTGTTTAAGACACGCTAGGGTTCGAATATCGATGAGTGAAGTGTGCGGGGTAACACGTGGCGCTAGACTGCCATAACGTAGTGTGGGTGCTAGGCAAGGTTTAAAAATAGGGCTCGATCAGGATTTGGGCATGTTAGAGCAAGAATAGTTGCGCTAGGTTTGTGAAGAGCGCCTCTCTACCGCTTATATAATTGACAAAGATTTATGCATTGATACCATGATGTAACAGTAAGTGATAACACGTTCGAGTGAGTTATGTTGCCGAGCAGGTTATGCTGAAGTACGCGAGGGAAACAGCGAAGTGCTGTTCCAGAAAAGGAGATTTAGCTGTCGTGAACGATTCCGACGGCGGCGGTCGATGTTATTCGATCCGAAAACGCTTTAGTAATCATACGAATGTAGTAAGTGGTCCAACGCGGTCTATGTCTTGGTGTGACATGACTGCGTTTTCTTATGCCCAGGTTATTTTGTCTGTTCAGTGCATGAGCGCTGGTATGAATCTATCCCTAAAGGGGAGATGGCCGTGTAAGAGCTCGGGTGAGGTTTTGGAAGTTTTTTCGCGGCTTATTGAAAGGAACGATTAATACATGCCGATTTGGGTAAGTCTTTTATTAGTAGTTTTCTTCTTATTGATGAACGCCTTTTTCGTTATGGCGGAGTTTTCTTTGGTGCGTGTTCGTAAGTCACAAGTTGAACTTCTTGTTGAAGAAGGGAAACCAGGGGCGAAACGCGCTGCGCATATTGCCGACAATGTGAACGCATATCTTTCTGCTTGCCAGTTAGGTATTACGCTTGCTTCTTTGGCGCTAGGTTGGTTAGGCGAACCAGCGATTTCTGCGCTTTTCCATCCTGTCTTTGTGGCCCTGGGTCTTCCTGATGCTGCCGTTACTGCTATTTCAGTTGCCATCGGCTATTTCATCATGACTGCTCTTCATGTTGTTGTGGGCGAACTGGTTCCTAAGTCTATGGCAATTTTGAATACAGAAAGCTACGCATTGCATACCGCAGCTCCTTTGCATGCGTTCTATATGATGACCTATCCCATCATGTGGTTGTTCAATACGCTTACCAACGGCATTATGCGTTTAACGGGTCATGATGTTTCAAAAGAGCATGATGCCTATACTGAAGAGGAAATCAAGATCCTGTTAGAGGAAAGTGCTGAATCAGGTTCTATTGAACAGGATCAATATCAGTATCTTGATAACATCTTCGACCTCGACGATAAAGATGCCGAATCTATCATGACACCTCGCACCGAAGTGGTGGCAATTGACCTTGACGACGATCTTGCAACGAATCTTGAGATTATGGGCGCTAATAAGTTCACCCGTTATCCGATTTACAAGGAAGATAAAGATAACATCATCGGTTTTGTCCATATCAAAGATGCCTATCTGCTGCCAGAGGGCTCTTCGATGAAGGATTTGCGCATTCGTACTATCCAGGCAGTTCCTGAAAGTCTTTCGATTTCCAAATTGATGCAAATGCTTCAGTCGAAGCATACGAAGATCGCGGTCGTAGTTGATGAGCATGGCGGTACTTCCGGTATCGTTACCATGAGTGACGTGGTAGAGCAAATTATTGGTCGAATGGAAGACGAATACCTTCATGACGATCAGGATGAAATCTTGAAGGTCCGCGAAAATCAGTATGTAGTTGACGGGTCTCTTCCGGTAGATCAGTTCGTAGAGTTTTTGGGCTTCGAACCTGTTCCTGTGTACGACTATGAAACAGCGGGTGGCTTGATGCTTGATCTCTTGGATAAAATTCCTGAAGAGGGAGACCAGTACGAGCTTGTTCACGCCGATAAGAAGTTCACCCTTGTTATCAATATCATGGATGGCTACCGCATCGATAAGATCAGCGTTCTTATCGAGCATATCGAGTCCCGGAAGAAAACGACGAAGGTAAGTAGTGGGAGTGCTGCTACGGTAGAAGAGCTGCTGTGGAAGAGTTACTGCAGAAGAGAAGAGCTACCGTGGAAGAGCTACTGCAAAAGAGCATTCTGTTCAAGCGTTAAGAGTTGCTGGAAATATTTGCTTGTTTGAGCAAGCTTCTTTGGATGGCCATCTAGTTTTAGGTGGCCATTTTCTAAGAACAGGACACGGTCCATACTGCTCACGCCTTGTAAATGATGGGTAATCATGACTATAGTTTTGTGCTGTAGAGTAGAAAAGATAGATTCAAGGACCTGTTGTTCAGTAAGAGGGTCGAGTCCCACCATAGGTTCGTCAAGTATGACTATAGGAGCGTCCTGCAAAAGAACGCGTGCAAGGGCGATGCGGTGACGCTCTCCGCCAGAAAAACGAAGTCCCGCTTCGTCAACAATAGTATTTAAGCCTTGAGGTAGGCGTTCGAGAAGAGACCCCAGTCCAACCTTATGAAGCGTTTCAATAAGCTCTTCGTCGTTTGCGTGAGGATTTCCTATCAGGAGGTTATCGCGCAAGGTGGCGTTAAACACGTAGGTACGTTGCTGAATCACCCCGAAAAAGTCAGAAGCCTTGTTGTTAAGAGCGCTGGTGTGGAGCTCTTTCCCTTTTGGATCAACTATTGTTACGGTGCCTTTAGTGGGGACTAAATCGCCACGAATAAGGGACGCAAGAGTTGATTTTCCTGCGCCGCTCTTGCCCAAGATTGCTATTTTTTCTTGAGCTGGTATAGAAAGCGAAAGGTTGTCCAGCAGAAGTCGTCCCGTTTGAGAATACGAGAAACTGACGTTTTCAAACCTTATTTCGAAAGACTGGTCGGTAGGAGCTTTTTCTGAGTCGCAAAGCGTTGAAGATTTCTGCTTGCTTGTTGCAACCGAATTGGTTTTAGCGGGTGTGTGAGGTTTGGTAGAGTCGGCATGGTCTTCAATTACTTTAGGTTCGATAGAAGGCAGTTCATTGAGACGCTGAATGGAATCCTGGTGCGCCCGAGCTTCAGTGGCTGCTGCAGGTAAAGGCGCAAAAGCATCAATGAGAGGGAAATACCCCAGCACAAAGGCAAGAATCCAATTGGCAGAACCTCCTGTTTGACCACTAAAAGAAAGAGCTGCCCATAAAAGCACTATTACCGCACCAAGAGCAAAAAGGATTTGCAGTATTACGTCTCGACGTTTATCAAACGCATGTCCTTCTTGTTCAAGAATACGCAGCTGGGCTTGTCTTTTTTGATGTCGCTTTTGGTAATCTTGATAGCGACCAGAGAGCACCCAGTCGGTAATGCCAAGGGTGTCGTCAGTTATCTCAGTGTATAGGGATGCTTTGAGCGCTTTATGCTTTGCTTGTCGTGCTCCATTGACAGAGGCGGAAACAAGCGGGACTACAAAAAGTTCAAGCGCAAGCAGAACCAGCACAATAACACCCATCCACCAGGTAAAGAGTCCGAACCCGATAACTAAAAACAAGCCTATGATCCAAGCTATAACTACGGGGAAAATGGTGCGTAAGTAAAGGTTTTGAATATGCCCGATGTCTTCCGCTAGAAGACCGAGGCGTCTCCTAGGCGATAAAGTGAATGAAAGAAAATACCACGAGCATCAAAGGCAAGATAAAGTTTGACGCGAAGACTAGACGTCATGCGCAAGACCCAATCGTGACTCGTGAGGCGCTCGGCATACTGAAGAACAGGTTTGCCAATGCCGAATATACGTACGCAAAGAAGGGGCGTTCCCAAAAGTAAATCGAATACGGCATTTCGGCAGATCCACCAATCAGCCAACCGGCGGTAAACATCAATGCAGAAGCAAATCCTATGGTAATTACACCAAGGAATAGAGCAAGAAAGAGAGTCTTTTTGTAGCGTCCGAAATAAGGTTTTACCCAGGTATCGTCTTTCCAAGAAAAGGTACTCTTGGGCATTTTTGTAGCGGTATCTTTCGCGTTTTTAGTCGACATGGGATTCACCTTCTTTCGCTGCAAAATCTACAGCAGAACGGGATGTTCTGAGGTCTTCGAAAGGAGGGTGCGTTACTTTGATTGCTCCCTGCTGAATAAGAGTTTCTGGTGAACCCTGAGCAAGGAGATGCCCCTCTTGCAAAACAAGTACCGTGTCCATTGCAGAAAGCCAATGAAGACGATGGGTTGCAAGGAAGACGAGCTTATTTTGCATAAGTTCAAGCATACGGTCTTTTAGTTCTAGCTCCGTCTCAATATCTAAGTGTGCGGTTGGTTCGTCAAAAATAAGTACTTTGCAATCCTTATTTAGAAAAGCACGAGCAAATGCGATGCGCTGAGCTTGCCCTCCGCTAAGAGAGTGGCTCCTTCGCCGATGACGGTATCGATTCCTTCAGGAAGATCTTCAATGAGATTGTCGAGGCCCATAAGAGAACAGATCTTTTCCACCTCTTTACGAGGGGTATCAGGTTTATAGAAGGCAACATTGTCGAGGAGAGATGCATGAAAAATATGGGGATTTTGCGGTATATAGCAAGTTGGTTTTGCCAAGAAGAGCAGCGCAGTGTTGGTAAAACGTTATCGTTTAAGGTGAAAAATCCTGACGTAGGATCACTGAGTCCTGCCAATAGATGCGCAAGGGTGCTTTTCCCGCTGCCGGATTGTCCGATAATGCCTACGATTTGAGCACCAGAAAAAGAAGCTGAAATATTCTCGAGGGTAAAGGCATCGTCGGTTTGGTAACGAAAAGATAGATTATCCAAATGCAAGGTGCTGTCGTTTGACCAGGAAAGAGTCGGTTGGTCTTTTAAGGAAGCGCTGTTTTCTTTAGAAGTTGATTGAGGTGCGTTAATAATGGCAAGGACTGAATGAAGGGAATTTTTGCCGTCAAGAGATGCGTGATAATCGGAAGCGAATTCTCGAATAGGTCTGAAGTAATCAGGCATAAGCACCAAAACGAAGAGGGCGGGAAAAAGGGTAAGCGAACCATCGACCAGCCGAAAACCAAGCATGACGGCAATGGCTGCGATGGAGATGGTGGAAAATGCGTCAAGAACTGCACCAGATAAGGTAGCAACGCGAAGGGTCTTCATTGTTGCGGTACGAAAACGTTCGCTTGATTGGTAGATTTTTTCTGTTTGGTCGTTGCTGCGCCCGAACAATTTAAGAGTATCTATGCCGCGTATTGAGTCGAGAAAATGATTGGCAAGGCGTTTGATTATTCTTTATGTTGCTTGCCTGCTTCAAGACTGGCGGTGTGGCCAATAAGCACCATCTGCAAAATAATGGCAGGAAAAACCAATAAGCCAATAAGTGCAGAAACCCAATCAAGAATAAAAAGAAGAACAAGAAGCATTACCGGTACAATAACCAGCTTGGTCATGCGGGGAAGTATCATACGGAGGTAAGCTTCGACTTGATCGATGCCTTCGACAAGGAGCGTGGAAAAACCACCTGTCCCCTTATCCTGAACAAGACTCTGTCCTTCATCGAAGAGTTTCTCGAAAAGAGCATCGCGAAATTCATCGGCTTTCCGACAGGCAAACGACTCAAGTTGACTCGATTGAGCGTTGTCGACAAATTGCCGAGCGACAAGGCAGATGAAAAAACCTATCAAAAAAGGAACTTGATCAAAAAGAGGTTGGTTGTACCAAAGATTAACCAAGGCGCTGGTGAGACAAAATGCTTGACCCATAAGCAATGCACCTGTTATCAGCGAAAAGAGTGTGCAACGCATAAGCATTTCACGAACTCCTTTGATGGTAAATAACAGACGGTCAATCATTGTATTCTCTCCAGAGAAGATGGCGTGAGTAAAAAAGAAAGCCGCTGCAAACTTAAAGTATTACAGCGGCTTTGCGTTTACTAAGCGTTAGTATTCGCTCAGGTCTTCGTCGGTGATTCTGCCGCGGAAGGTGCGATAGATAATTACATGATAAATCAAGACTAACGGCAAACCGACGCAGGTAATACCCGTCATCCAACCAAGGGCAAGATCGGATGAAGCTGCATTTGCAATGGTGATGCTTTCACCGATGGAAGTAGCAGATGCAACTACCAGGTTCGGGAACATGGAAGCGGCAAAAAGCACAACCAGGAAAAGAGCTGCGGCACTGCTGAAGATAAAGGGAAGAAGGTCGTTTCCTTCCGTCTTAGAAGTGACGATTGCTCCAATCAGTGCAGCGGCAACTAAGATGAATACCAGCCAGCGAATAATTTCTAGAGCAGGATCCATTGTGGCCTGAATGCCAACCAATGCGTAGGCGGTTACTGCTGCAAAGAGAACCAAACTTACGAGCGCAAGGGGACGACGCAGGCCAGCAAGGCGTGCCTGGAAAGCGGAAGGTTTCGGTGCTTTCATAGCCAACCAGGTGGCACCCTGTATAAGGAAGAACGACAAGCCTAAAAGCCCGCATAAAAGCGTGAAGGGAGTGATCAGGCCAAGTAGAGGAATGCCGTTGTAGTCGCCATTAGCATCCATTGGAATGCCTGCATATACATTTCCTATAGCAACACCAAACAAAAGAGCGGGAAGCAGAGAGCCAATAAAGAAGAGGGCATCCCAGAGCTTCTTCCATTTGGGATCATGAGCACGGTATTCAAGCGATACGGCACGCACGATTAAGCCAAACAAGACCAGCATGATAGCTAAATAGAAGCCAGAGAAGGTAGTGGCGTAAGCTGGCGCAAATGCTGCGAACAGGGCACCACCTGCGGTAAGCAACCAAACTTCGTTGCCGTCCCAAACTGGACCAATGCTGCGACGGACGATGGCTTTTTCTTTTTCGTCTTTAGCTACAAAGGGTGACAGAACACCTGATCCTAAGTCGAATCCGTCCAAGATAAAGTAGCCAGCAATAAGGACGGCAATGAGGATAAACCAAAGAATTCCTAAAACAGTCATGCCTATTCACCATCCTTCTGTACTTCTTCAGAATGAGGACCTTTTTTGATGAGGTGAATTACGATACGCGCCCAGCCGATAATCAAGAACAGATAAATCAAGCAGAACAGCGTAATGGTAATTGCAAGTTCAGGTGAGCTTACGGCGAGCGAGTTTGCTTCTCCAGTCAATAAGCTTATTCCGTCAGGGCTGCTAGAAGCAGGATAGACAGACCAAGCTGACGTCCAATTTCTGCAGTTACCCAACACCCTGAATTGCCAGGAAGGGGAATAAAGGAGAAATAATTGCCAAGTTTTGCAGCCAACGCATGTTCTTGATGCGGCCTTTACGATAGGTAAAGATGAAGGACAAAATAGTAACAAGCGCGATAAGGCCGAACATGATTACCATTAATGGTAGCTCTGGAATACGGTGTTTACCGGCAGTTCGTCTACAGTCTCTTCAGTGAAGTCGCTTCCGTATACTCCGCTAGCGGCAAGATCGTTGAGTCCAGGATATTCTTTTTCGAAATCCCAAGAAGCTAAGAATGAAGTTCCACCAGGGATGGCAAGAGGAGTAATAACTTCTTGCTTTCTTCATCAACCAGCCAAGTGCATAAAGGGGCATAGCCTCAGTTTCGTAGGCGCCCTCCATCATGGCAAACTTGGTTGGCTGTTCTTCAGCGACAACAACGGCTGATTGATGAGCGAAAGCCACCATAAGAACGGTAGTAACAAGGGCAACGCACGAGGCGACACGTACCGTCCTGAGAGCGAATTCGGTATGGCGACCCTTTTTCAGATACCAAGCACCAATCGCGAGAGCCATAAAAGCCCCCATGATCAGCAACGCATCAACGTATGGAGATAGCGAGGGATGGTGGTGGCATTAAACGCTGCAGCAATAAAGTCAGTCAAAATTGCTTGAGTTCCATCAGCGGAAAGCTCTGCACCTGCAGGAGTCTGCATCCAGGAATTGGCGATAATGATCCAAAGTGCGGAAAGGCAGGAGCCAAACCAAACCAGCCAAGCGGAGGCAAGGTAGAACTTCTTACCAACTTTTTGCGGCCAAACAGAAGAACGCCTAAGAATACCGACTCCAAGAAGAAGGCTAGAAGGGCCTCTGCTGCAAGAGGTGCACCGAAGATATCACCTACAAAGCGAGCATAATCTGCCCAGTTGGTTCCAAATGAAAATTCCATCGTAATGCCGGTTGCAACGCCTAAAGCAAAGGTAGCAGTAAACACCTTTATCCAGAAGCGTGAGGCAGCGGCATCTTCGGGCTTGTTGGAACGGTAGTACTTTGTTTCAAAGATAGCTACGATAAGTCCCAAGCCGATGGATAGTGGCACGAAGACAAAGTGATACATGGCGGTTAACGCGAATTGGATACGCGCCAACAGGACCGGATCAGCTAAAAAGTCCATCTGTGCACCTCCTTTACCGTTGCGGCTTTACCTGCCAGCTGTTTTCGCTGCACCTTCTTCACTTAAGCGAAGACAAATGGCTTCATAAAACCTCCATTAGTTCAGTGTCTTCATCGTATCACCTAATCACCGCGGGGTGGCGAGAAAAAAGGAAAATGTTAGTAATTTAGTATCATTTTTTATTATGGATTAACGAGGGCTGCGCAACGATTCTCTGTAAAGTGTGGTTAAGAAAAAACAAGCCTTGGAGGGTATGCACCAACTAGTATGATGGAACCATAGTATTCAAAATCACGGCAGATACTGTCTTTCGTTGGGGCGAAATTCAGAAGATGCTTCTGGTGTGCAAGGAGGATCTATG
>ENA-OQAS01000155-OQAS01000155.1-human-gut-metagenome-genome-assembly--contig:-NODE-155-length-36012-cov-3.899206_pt1 | contig 36012 bp, 46 predicted proteins | sample MGYA00242733_ERZ504523 | MGnify/ENA primary metagenome ERZ504523 (study PRJEB26092, sample SAMD00036239) | human gut metagenome | host: Homo sapiens | study: EMG produced TPA metagenomics assembly of...
ATTTTTGAAAACGGGATTCAGATATAAGAGACTTATAACTGAATCCCGTTTCTATTTACACAAAATATAGATACTACCACGATTTACAAATCAAATTTTCTTTTCCTTTATATCTGTACGTGCCTCAACAACATTTACTACATAATCGCCTAATTTTTCGCATTCGCTGATAATATCCATATAATGATCCCCCGTCTGATAATTATATTCCTTATTATTCACATCCAATACATTCTGATCCTTCAACTGGTTGCGGTAATTGTTTCTCTCATTCTCTATATTAAATGATTTGTTAGGATCAACCAAATGATATTCGTCTTCTTCCAAAGATACTATTTGTTGCAGTGGAAGGCTGTACGATGCACCTGTCAACAATCCGGTGAAGCGATTCGTGGTCATAGCACCCAAAATATGGCGCAAATGCCCACCTGTCAGTTTTTGCAAAGCCTCACTCACGGTTTTCATACCATATATCAGAAGTACCAGTGAGCCTATCAGTTTCAAAAAAAACAAATATTGACATGTAGATTCTCTTTTATTTAGACTCTCTTCTTTCTTACACTTTATTAAAAAACACAGAGGCACAAAGTATTTAACCCATCATAGGTTAAACCTTGCACCTCTGCACCTATTCTGTTCACCATAGCCCTTTCAGGTCAGGATTTCTTTTCCTTCACATTGCTACTGGCTTCCACCACATTTACTACATAATCGCCCAGTTTTTCACATTCTCCAATAATATCCATATAGTGCACCCCCATCTGATAATCATACTCCTTATTATTCACATCCAGCACATTTTGGTTCTTTAGCTGATTACGATAGTTATTTATTTCATTCTCTATATTAAACGATTTATTCACATCTACCACATGATGCTCATCTTCCACCAACGAAATCATCTGAGACAAAGCATCATCAGTCAACTGGAACATCTGATGAATATGATCATACTGTTTCGGAGTAAAATCCATATCACTGCGATGTTTACGATTGATAGTACGTGCCAAATTATAACAGCTGTCCCCGATACTTTCTATTTCAGTCACTTCACGAAGCATAGCACGAATTTGCAACTTACTTTCAGAACTCAAACGCCCGTCGGATACCTGATTCAGATAATTAGCGATCTCCACCTCCATGTTATCGCTTATATTCTCATATTTCTCAATACGACTGAACAATTTGTTAAAGTCATTGTCATTAGTGGTGTGAAGCAGATCCCGCACCATGCCAAACATACGATGAGTACGCTCTGCAAAGAGATTGATTTCCTTGCGTGCCTGCAATATAGAAAGCTCTGCCGTAGAAAGCATACCACCTGTAATAAAGCGCAAACGATATTCCTCATCCTGCTCTCTCTGAGGAATGATTTTACAGACAGTTTTCTCTATCAACTTGACAAACCAAATAAGAATCAACACATTGCATATATTAAAAGTAGTATGAAAAGCAGACAGTTTAAAAGATACGGCAACAGCCGGATCTGCTGTTCTCATTATATCTTCTACAAACCATGAAACCCCCATAGTTACAGGCTTGAAAAGGCATAACACCCAAATAACCCCAAAAACATTGAACACCAAATGAGCCAGCGCAGCCCTCCTGGCCTGCGTATTGGCAGTCAGTGCGGCAAGGTTAGCGGTTATAGTGGTACCAATATTCTCGCCAAGTACCAACGCAGCCCCCAGCTCAAAACTAATCCAACCATTGGCACACATAATCAAAGTAATAGCCATCGTTGCAGCCGATGCCTGTACAATCATGGTAAGAACTGTACCGATGACAACAAATAAGATAACAGAACCAAATCCCATATCAGTATAGTTCTGAACAAAAGACAACATTTCGGGGTTTCTACTTAAGTCAGGAGCATTCGTCTTCAAGAGAGAGAGGCCCATAAACAAAAAAGAGAAACCGAATATAAATTCTCCAATGGATTTACGGTTACTCTTTCCTGAAAATAATAAGGGTACGCCAACAGCCAATAACGGAAGTGCCATAGCAGCAATATCTACTTTAAACCCTAACGCAGATATAATCCATGCAGTGACAGTGGTACCGATATTTGCCCCCATAATGACTCCAATTGATTGTGAAAGTGTAAGGAGTCCGGCATTAACGAAACTTACTACCATAACAGTAGTAGCAGAAGAGGATTGAATTAACGCAGTGATAAGAACACCGGTTAGCACTCCGGTTACCCGGTTGGTGGTCATCGCTGTGAGGATTTTACGCAGTCTGTCACCAGCAAACTTTTGCAGCCCCTCACTCATGATTTTCATTCCATAAAGGAATAGCGCCAGTGAACCTAGCAGCTTTAAGAAATCATAAAAAGAATACTCCATCTTTAATTAATTTGGTAGGAATTGGCTAATCTCCCTTTTATTCAGTAAATTTCAAGCCGTTTCACTACGTTAGTAATAATTATTACGATTATGTTACAAATCTGTTGCAAAAATAACAATATTTCAAAGAATTTCCCAATCGGAAGCTCACTTTTGGATATTTATAATGGTTTTAATCTAGATATCCCATACGGGCCGGTCAGTGCCAAAGTCAATAACAAAGTAGAAGGACTCAATTACCGGGCCTATAATAATAAGGATGTAGAGTTCCTGAACATACTGAATCCTTCAGGAATGCGTACCTATGTCCGTTCGCTCTGCTTCATCTTGTGCAAAGCGGTGGAGGACTTATACCCTGATGGAAAATCATGCTTGAACATCCCGTATCCAAAGGATATTATTGCGCCTTGCAGATAGGACGCGAAACCGGGCTAGATGATGTTTCCCGTATTAAGCAGCGAATGAAAGAGATTGTGGAAGCCAACATCCCTTTCCACCGTTTTGAATGTCACACAACTGAAGTAGTAGAACTATTCCGCCGGAAAGGAATGATGGACAAAGTTAGACTGCTTGAAACTTCAGGGGAACTTTACTCCTATTATTATACTTTAGAAGATACCATTGACTACTACTACGGCAGTCTGTTGCCCAGCACCGGATATATCCGCAAATTCGACATTGTTAAATACTATGACGGCTTGTTGCTGCGAGTCCCCAACCGTCAGAATCCGGAAATATTGGAGGAAGTAGTAAAACAAGAAAAAATGCTGGAAGTATTCAAAGAGCACCGACGCTGGAATCAGATTTTAGGTGTGGGTACTGTAGGAGATTTCAATGTGGCCTGTAATGAAGGTTATGCCACCGATCTGATTAATGTGTCTGAAGCCTTGCAGGAAAAAAAAATTTCCAATATTGCTGATGAGATATACCACAGAGGAAAAAACGGTCAAAGAGTAAAACTGGTTCTTATCTCCGGTCCATCCTCTTCTGGTAAAACGACTTTCAGCAAACGGCTCAGTATCCAGTTGATGGCAAACGGCTGAAACCTTACCCCATCTCCCTGGACAATTACTTTGTTGACCGAGAAAAGACACCAAAAGATGAAAAAGGTGATTATGATTACGAATCATTGTATGCATTGGATTTGGAGTTCTTCAACAAGCAATTACAAGATCTGCTTCATGGAAAGGAAGTAGAGTTACCACGTTTCAACTTCACCACAGGAAGAAGGGAATTTAAAGGTGACAAACTTAAGATTGACGATAACATGATATTGATTCTCGAAGGGATTCATGCACTTAACCCCGAATTAACCCCTCATATTCCCGCCGAGAATAAATATAAAATATATGTATCGGCATTAACCACTATTCTGCTGGACAATCATAATTATATTCCGACTACCGACAACCGTTTGTTGCGCCGTATTATCCGCGATTACAAATACCGTGCTATTCCGCAGAGGAAACAATCAGAAGATGGCCCAGCGTACGCGCCGGAGAAGAAAAATGGATCTTCCCATATCAGGAAAATGCAGATGCCATGTTCAATTCTGCCTGTTGTTTGAACTGGCCATTATGAAGGATTATGCCATTCCTATTCTAAGGAATGTTCCCAATAACAAACCGGAATATTCAGAAGCATACCGTTTACGCAAATTCTTGGAATATTTCGCTTCGGTACAAGATAAAGAATTGCCTCCCACTTCTTTACTGAGAGAGTTTTTAGGAGGAAGCAGTTTCCGGTATTAACCTGTTATTAAACAGTATATAAGTTTTGTTTATGTGCAAAACAAACTGTAATTTCGGCCATTATTAAACAAGTATAAGTGAATGCACTCCAAAGGCTATAGAAAATTGTTCAACTGCCTGATGTTCTACTACTAAGAACATTTCTTCTTCAGGAGGGTATGCCAAAAGCCAGCAGACTGTACATTACACCACCATAAAGATGGATTAAATGACAGCGTATCTTACTTTTGGCATACGTTTCTTTCTATTTGATATCTTATTCTCTTGCACATCAATTGGTCGGATCCATTAATCCGCCCTTATGGAAATTTCTATTTATGAACCAGTAGACCTTATTATAACTCTTATGAAAACAACAATCAACGGTATGACAGACCGTATCCGACGCTACGTCAAGAATCTTTTGATACACAACCTTCTTTGTCCATAGAACGTGCTCTGATAGAAACCGAATTTTACAAAGAAAACGAAGGAAAGTATCCAATTCCTATTCTAAGAGCACTGAACTTCCTTGAAATCTGTAAACGGAAAACTATATACATAGGTGAAGACGAACTGATTGTAGGTGAACGTGGACCACGCCCCAAAGCCGTATCGACTTTCCCTGAACTGACCTGTCACAGCGTGGAAGACCTTCATGTATTGAACACCCGCGAATTGCAGCGTTACACCATCAGCCAGGAAGATATAGACACCTATGAGCGCGAGGTAATTCCTTATTGGAAAGGGCGCACCCAACGCGAACGCATCTTCAATCACGTTCCCAAAGAATGGAAAGAAGCTTACGAAGTAGGAATGTTCACTGAATTCATGGAACAACGAGCCCCCGGCCATACTTCTCTGGACGGAAAGGTTTATCAACATGGCATGCTGGATTTGAAAGAACGTATTGCACATGAGTTGAAAAATCTGGATTTTATGAATGATCCAGAAGCAACCGACAAACAAGAAGAACTGACCGCCATGTCCATCTCCTGTGATGCCGCTATCATTTTGCCGAACGCCATGCCGAACTGGCCGAAAAGATGGCTGGACAAGAAACCGATCCGAAACGCAAAGAGGAACTGAAAAAATAGCGGAAATCTGCCGATGGGTTCCTGCACATGCCCCCCGTACTTATTGGGAGGCCATACAAATGTACTGGTTTGTCCATCTCGGCACCATTACAGAGCTGAACGGATGGGACGCCATGAATCCAGGACATTTTGACCAGCACCTCGCTCCTTTCTATGAAAAAGACCTGGAAGAAGGAATACTGACCCGTGCAGAGGCCAAAGAACTGATGTCATGTTTCTTTATCAAAGTAAATAATCAGACAGCCCCACCCAAAGTTGGCATCACCGCCAAAGAAAGCGGTACCTACAATGACTTTACCAATCTGAATATCGGTGGCATCAAACGTGATGGTAGCAACGGAGTCAGCGAAGTATCCTATATCATGCTCGAAACAGTAGATGATCTTCACCTGTTACAACCCGGAAGCGCCCTGCACATCAGTGTATGCACCCCGGAGCGTTTCCTGCGCGAAGGCTGCAAAGTAATCCGTAAGGGCTATGGCTACCCATCTGTATTCAATCCCGACACATACGTCATGGAACTGATGCGACAGGGAAAAACACCGGAGGACGCTCGTGAAGGCGGATGTAGCGGATGCATAGAAGTAGGCGCTTTCGGAAAAGAAGCTTACATACTGACCGGTTACCTTAACGTACCCAAGATATTGGAAGTCACCTTGCACAACGGAACAGATCCTGTATCAGGCAAGAAAGTAGGCTTGGTAACAGGAGATCCCTGTACCTTCCGGAGTTATGAAGCACTTTATGACGCATTTCTTAAACAAATCCATTATTTTGTAGATATGAAAGTACGCGTCAGCAACTACATTGACCGTATGTTCGCCAAATACGCTCCCGCCACTTTCCTGTCTTTGTTCATTGATGACTGTATCGCCAAAGGAAAAGATTATTATAACTGCGGACCGCGTTATAACACAAGCTATATTCAATGCACCGGTTTGGGTACTATTACCGACAGCTCTCCGTTCTGAAAAAACATGTATTCGAAGAACGTAATTCAATATGGAGCAAATCATCCATGCTACCGATACCAACTTCGAAGGACAGGAAGCCATGAGACAGTTCATACTGAACCGTACCCCTTTCTTCGGTAACGATGACGAATATGCAGACCGCATCGCCATCCAGATCTTTAACGACCTTTACGATGCCATCGAGGGAAAGCCGAACACCAAAGGCGAATGTTCCATCTGAACATGTTGTCTACCACCTGTCACGTTTACTTCGGCAAAATGATGAATGCCACCCCCAACGGCCGTCTAGCCGGACGTGCCATCAGTGACGGTACCTCACCCTCACACGGAGCAGATACCCACGGGCCATCCGCCGTTATAAAATCATTAGGAAAACTGGACCAGGTGAAAAGCGGAGGCACTCTATTGAATCAGCGCTTCCTGCCTTCACTTCTTAAACACGATGAAGACATAGCCAAACTGGTAAGCCTCATCCGCAGCTATTTTGCTTTAGGAGGACATCACATTCAGTTCAACATAGTAGATACCGCTACCCTGCATGCCGCCCAAAAACATCCGGAAGAATACCGGGACCTATTGGTACGCGTAGCTGGATACAGTGATTACTTCAATGACATGAATACAGATTTACAATATGACGTAATAGCCCGCACGGCACAAGAAACCTTCTGACAAGATGAGTCTGATTTTCGACATCAAACGCTATGCCATCAATGACGGACCGGGCATCCGCATCACACTTTTCATGAAGGATGCCCGCTCTCGTGCATATGGTGCCATAATCCCGAAGGCATTCGTAACGGAAAAGACAAACTATACACAGCCAAGAAATGCCTCGGCTGTGGAACTTGTCTGAAAGCATGTCCCAACGGGGCACTGACACTGGCTCCCGAGGTATTATCACCGACAAACAAAAATGCGTGTTATGCGGACGCTGTGCCGAAGAATGTCCGGCAATGGCTATCGAGATATCAGGAACGGAATATACCGCCGAATACCTGATGCATGAAATAGAAAAGGAAATTCCATTTATGGATCAATCGGGCGGTGGAGTTACTTTTTGTGGTGGAGAACCGTTGCTTCATCCCGAATTCTTGATTGATATACTGAAACGTTGCGGACAACAGGGAATTCATCGGGTGGTAGATACCACCTGCTTGCCCGCAAAGAAACAGTGGATGAAGTGATGCGGAATTGTGAACTATTGCTTATCGACTTAAAATCAATGGACAGTACCGTACACCAGACATTTTGTGATGTTCCCAATGAATTAATTTTGGAGAACATCCGCAGAGTAGCAGAAGCTGACTTTCCTTATTATATCCGTATTCCATTGATTGAAGGAGTGAATGCAGATGAAAAGAACATAAAGCTGTCTGCCGAATTTTTGGCCAGTCTTCCACGGCATCCTGAGATCATTAACCTATTACCTTACCATGATATAGGAAAGGGAAAGCATGCAAAGCTAGGCAGTATCTATAACCCTAAAGGATATAAAATGCAAACGCCATCCGAGGAAGTACAACAGCAGTGCATACAAATCTTGACTGATTACGGTTTAAAAGCAACCATAGGTGGATAATTATATATCATCGTTCTGTAGTAAAAGGACCTTCGTACCCCAAAAACGTGCCCCGTCCTCCGTTATCAAATAATCTTCCTCATTACGCAACTCTGTAAACTCACGATAACTCTCCAACTTATCATAATCGATAAAATCCTTAAAGCATTTCTCCGCTTTCCAACAATCTATTAATATAGATACCCGGTTCTATAGTAAGTTCAAATTCCGGTTCCAAAGATCCGACCAGCCTTAATAATTTACGGCTGACCTAAGTACTTTTCTAATGAATCACCTGTCTTTTAGCAACTGCTTTTTCCAAACACTTCTTCAAATCCGCGGCAGAACCAGTTTCTGTCACTCCCACCCTCTACGCTTTCTCACACAAGGCAGGCTGGATCCCATCCATACAATATGATATCCATATCGCCAATCCGGCATAGGGCAAGTCCCAAAAATATAGAGAAGTAGAACCTTGGCGGAAATGATAAGTATTATCCGCATAGTCGCCACTCTCCCCGTTATCTAAAATAGCAAGAAACCTATCCCCACGTTTTTTCAAACTGTTACGACGGGTTGTTATAAAGTTTCTTTTGCAAACATAATCTTATGTTTTATATAGATGACAGGTAAAGATAGCCATCCCCTTAAAATAATCCCCCCAAAAAGGAAGATTATTACAATACAATTTCCTATTTTTGTCGCAATAAACAAGGAAATAAAAATATTATGGCACAAGGCTCACGTCAAGTACAAACACAAGCCCAGCAACAAATACAAACCTTATCTCCACAACAGATACTGGTAGTGAAATTGCTGGAACTGCCCACTGTGGAGCTGGAAGAACGTATCCATTCCGAAATACTGGATAATCCGGCCCTGGAGGAAGGGAAAGAAATGCCCGAAAATGAAGATGACAACACAGAATACGTTGAGAACGAAGACGGAAATACAGACTCGAACGAAGATTTTTCATTAGGCGATTACAGCAACGAAGATGATATTCCCGATTATAAACTACAGGAACATAATCGTTCCAAAGAAGGAGTAGCCGAAGAAATCCCTTTCTCGGATGCCGTATCTTTTTATGAAATATTGAAAGACCAGTTGCAGATGCAGGAACTTACCCCAGAACAACGAGATATAGCAGAATACTTGATCGGTTCATTGGACGATGACGGCCTGTTACGCAAAAATATGGAGTCTATCATGGATGAACTTGCCATCTATCGAGGCATCTATACCACTGAGGAGGAATTAAATAAAATCTTGGAAATAATCCAAGACTTTGATCCGGCAGGTATCGGTGCCCGCAGTTTACAAGAATGTCTTCTGCTACAAATACAAAGAAAAGCCGATTCACCGTTAAAACAAATAGAACTGGACATCATCGGTAAATGCTGTGATGAGTTTACCCGCAAAAACAAAGAAAGGATTATCCAAAAACTAGGTATTACCGAAGAACAATATAATGAGGCGGTGAGCGATCTCACCAAACTGAATCCTCGTCCGGGCAGTTCACTGGGTGAAGCAATGGGCAAAAATATGCAGCAGATCATTCCCGACTTCATTGTAGAAACGTATGAGGATGACACCATTACTCTAAGTTTAAACAATCGTAATGTTCCTGAGTTGCGTCTGAGCCGCCAGTTCACCGAACTACTGGATGAACACACCCGCAACAAAGATAATCAGAGCAAAGCCTCAAAGGACGCACTGATGTTCCTAAAACAAAAAGTAGATGCCGCACAAGGTTTTATCAACGCCGTAAAACAGCGACAACATACGTTGCTCACCACCATGCAAGCCATTATAGATATTCAGCGCCCCTTCTTTTTGGAAGGAGACGAATCCCTGCTAAAGCCCATGATCCTAAAAGATGTAGCCGAACGCTCGGGATTGGATATTTCCACCATATCACGGGTAAGCAACAGCAAATATGTACAAACAAACTATGGTATCTATTCGTTGAAATTCTTTTTCAGCGACGGTTACACTACCGAAGACGGTGAAGAACTCTCAGTCCGCGAAATCAAGCGTATTCTGAAAGAATGTGTAGACACCGAAGACAAGGAAAAACCGTACACTGATGATGAACTGGCCGAAACACTAAAAACGAAAGGCTACCCCATAGCCCGCCGTACTGTAGCCAAATACCGCCAACAGCTTAACATACCCGTCGCACGATTAAGAAGGTAATATAAATTATATGGAAGCTAACGAAATAACCGAAACAATAGCAGTAGGCAAGAAAAACAGTCCGCTTGAAGTCAGTTCACGTATCATATCAGGCATATTCACGCCTTTTATGATTCCTTTTGTGGCATTTTTCCTGCTTTTTTTTCTTCACTTATCTTCGTATCATGCCCATCCAGTACAAACTGATAGTATTGGGCATAGTCTACTGTTTCACCATTCTGATGCCGATGCTCGCCATCTACCTGTTCCAAAAAATAAACGGTTGGGGTATTCATGAATTGGGACACCGCGAAAAACGTTTCGTACCATATGCGTTGACTATCATCAGCTATGTCACTTGTCTCATCACCATGTATAAGATACACCTGCCCCGCTATATGTCAGGTATTATCGTAGCCGCCCTCATCTGCATGATCCTTTGCACGCTGATCAATTTCAAGTGGAAAATCAGCACACACGTGGCAAGCAGCGGCATGATGGTAGGCGGATTATTATCCTACAGCTTTATATTCAATTTCAATCCTGTATGGTGGCTCTGTTTTTTCATTTTGCTATCCGGGATGCTTGGCACAGCCCGTATCATTGTAAAACAGCATACCTTATTAGAAGTTTTAGCCGGATTTATTGTCGGATTGTTTTGTGGTGTCATTGGAATTTTGTTTATTTGAAAAAAATTAGTATTAACCTTATAAATTGAAAGCATTATGGAATTTCCAAGCAATGTAAAGTATACCAAAGAACACGAATGGATACGAGTAGAAGGTGATATAGCTTATGTAGGCATCACTGATTATGCACAAGAGCAACTGGGTGACATCGTATTCGTAGATATCACAACTGAAGGAGAAACTTTAGAAAAAGATGAAGTTTTCGGTACTATTGAAGTAGTAAAAACGATTTCGGACTTGTTCCTTCCCGTTTCAGGAGAAGTTTTGGAACAGAATGAAGCATTGGCCGACAATCCCGAATTAGTAAACCAAGACCCGTATGGTAAAGGGTGGCTGATTAAGATTAAGCCCAATGACTCTAATGACGTTAACGATTTGCTGGATGCTGAAGGATATAAAGCATTAGTCAACGAATAATATAGATTCCCATTAGGAATTGTTCAAGCGCGGATTACGCGGACCTCACGGATTTTTCTATCCGCGTTCATCCGTATAACCCGTGCTTGAAGTAAATATATAAACCAAACAATAACAAAAAACAATGAAACCTATCGTAAGCATTATCATGGGTAGCACTTCCGATCTTCCCGTAATGGAAAAAGCTGCCAAATTACTGGACGAGATGCACGTACCTTTCGAAATGAACGCCCTTTCGGCACACCGCACTCCCGAAGCTGTGGAGGAATTTGCGAAAAATGCTGCAGGCCGTGGAATTAAAGTCATCATTGCCGCTGCCGGCATGGCTGCCGCACTTCCCGGTGTCATTGCTGCAAATACCACATTGCCTGTTATCGGTGTCCCCGTTAAAGGTTCTGTTCTTGATGGCGTAGACGCACTTTATTCTATCATCCAAATGCCTCCCGGAATTCCTGTAGCTACCGTAGCAATCAATGGAGCCATGAATGCAGCTATTCTGGCCGTACAAATGCTAGCATTGAGTGATACAGAACTAGCCACCAAGTTTGCAGACTACAAGACCGGCTTGAAAAAGAAAATCGTGAAAGCCAACGAAGAACTGAAAGAAGTCAAGTTTGAATATAAAACAAATTAACTAGTGGTTAGTGATTAGTGGTAAGTGGTTAATATTTCAGCGCAGCCCACTAATCACTAACCACTCACCACTAATCACTAACTATGGATTTATTCAATTACTCCCGCCGCGAATCTTCCGAAGTGAATATCGGAGCCACTCCCTTGGGTGGCAACAACCCCATCCGTATTCAGAGCATGACAAATACCGTCACTATGGATACCGAAGCCTGTGTGGAACAAGCCAAACGCATTATAGATGCCGGCGGTGAATACGTTCGCCTCACCACACAAGGTGTCCGTGAAGCCGAAAACTTGAAGAATATCAATATCGGATTACGCTCTCAAGGATATGATACTCCATTGGTGGCCGATGTACATTTTAACCCCAAAGTAGCCGATGTAGCGGCACAATATGCAGAAAAGGTACGCATCAATCCGGGAAATTACGTAGACCCGGGACGTACTTTCCGGAAACTGGAATACACTGACGAAGAATATGCGCAAGAAATAGAAAAGATACGTGCCCGCTTCATTCCTTTTCTAAATATCTGCAAGGAAAACCACACCGCCATCCGCATCGGGGTAAACCACGGTTCTCTGTCAGACCGCATCATGTCTCATTATGGTGACACCCCTGAAGGTATGGTGGAATCGTGCATGGAATTTCTGCGTATCTGTGTTGCGGAACATTTCAACGATGTGGTTATTTCCATCAAAGCATCCAATACCGTAGTAATGGTCAGGACGGTCCGTCTGCTGGTAAAGGAAATGGAAAAGGAAGGCATGGCTTTCCCGCTTCATTTGGGGGTTACCGAAGCAGGGGACGGCGAGGACGGAAGAATAAAATCCGCATTAGGAATAGGCGCACTCCTTGCAGATGGCTTGGGAGATACCATTCGTGTTTCATTGAGCGAGGCTCCTGAAAACGAAATTCCGGTAGCCCGCAAACTGGTTGATTATATACTAACTCGGGAAGGACATCCTTTTATTCCTGGAAAAGAAGCTCCGCAGTTCAACTACCTATCTCCGGGGCGCCGGAAGACTAAGGCTGTCCGAAACATTGGAGGAGATAATCTTCCCGTAGTAATAGCCGAACGTCTGAAAGGGTCTTTCGAAACTAATCCTCAGTTCAAACCTGACTATATTTATTGCGGTGGAAGTGTGCCCCAATCACGAGATAACAATATAGCCTATCTAGTAGATGCCAATGCATGGAATCCAGAAGAAAAAAATGTCTATCCGGCATTTAACTACCAGCAGATGATAGAATTACATCACACGGTTTCCGATCTGAAATTCCTGTTTCTGCCCTATATGGCTATGAATGACGAAGTAATCGCAGCCCTTAAACTACATCCCGAAGTGGTAATCATCGCCCAAAGCAATCATCCCAACCGCCTCGGCGAATATCGTGCCATGACACACGAACTGATGAATGAAGGGTTAGAGAATCCGGTCGTATTCTTCCAATACTATCAGGAAACGAAAGCTGAAGACCTGCAAATCAAAGCGGCAGCTGATATGGGTGCACTAATTTTTGACGGACTCTGTGACGGAATCTTCTTGTACAACCAAGGCCCCTTGAGTCATATAGTGGTAGATACCACTGCATTTGGTATCCTGCAAGCCGGCAGAATCCGAACCAGCAAAACGGAATACATTTCATGTCCGGGATGTGGTCGTACCTTATATGATTTGGAGTCTACCATGCCCGTATCAAAACAGCTACCTCGCACTTGAAAGGTCTGAAGATCGGCATTATGGGCTGTATTGTCAATGGTCCCGGCGAAATGGCGGATGCCGACTATGGCTATGTAGGTGCCGGTCGTGGAAAAATCAGCCTCTATAAAAAGAAAGAATGCATAGAAAAAAACATTCCCGAAGATCAGGCTGTTGAGAAGTTGATCGAGCTCATCAAAGCCAATGGTGACTATACAGAAAAATAAAAACGTCCAAATTATGGATTATCAACAGATTCTAAAAGACATCTATCAAGAAATCCAGCCCTACGCCTCTATTGGCAAACAGGCTGATTACATTCCGGCACTTGCCAAAATCAACCCAGATCAATTCGGAATGTGTATCCATACGATACAAAACAAAACTTCATGCATGGAGAAGCCACCACCGGCTTCTCCATCCAAAGTATTTCGAAAGTTTTTTCACTTGCCATGTGTTTGAGTCTTGAAGGAGATAATCTATGGAAAAGAGTAGGTAAAGAACCTTCGGGAACAGCTTTCAACTCACTAGTACAACTGGAGGTAGAAAAAGGAATTCCTCGGAATCCCTTTATTACGCCGGAGCCATTGTAATGACAGATATCCTGCTGAACCATCTGAAACACCCCGAAGAAGAATATCTTCGTTTCGTCCGCTCAATCAGCGGAAATAACCAAATTCATTATAATGAAGAAGTTGCCCTGTCCGAACGTGAAAACGGTTATCTGAATGCGGCAATCACCAACCTGTTGAAATATTATCATAACATCGACAATGACATAGAACGTGTACTTCATTTCTATTTCCTGCAATGCTCCATAGAAATGAGTTGTTATGATTTATCCAAAGCCTTTTTGCCGTTTGCCAACCATAAACAGGCTTTTACATTCGAAGGAATCACGCTGACCGCCTCTCAAGTGAAACGTATCAATGCCATCATGCAAACATGTGGATTCTATGACGAAGCAGGAGAATTTTCTTATTTGGTAGGTCTTCCGGGGAAAAGTGGTGTGGGAGGCGGTATAGCCGCAGTTTACCCACTACGATATTCAGTTGCAGTGTGGAGCCCGAGATTGAATCCAAAAGGAAATTCCGTTATGGGAATCAAGGCGCTGGAACTATTGACAACACAGACACAGGAATCTATTTCTAGAAAACAAGCATCTCTCCATACTAAATCATCTTCTTTCTTGTTGGAATAATCCAGAATGAAGTTGAATATAACACGCATAATACTTATAGCCTTTCTATAAAAGAGAGAAGTACCTGGAATTTATGTAGAAATTATTGACCATGCTTAATAAATTAACCGTTTTTACCCTCAATGGAACATCTTCTGTTTGCCATAAATAAAAGAAATAACCGACAGCCAAAGTCTTTTGAAGATATCCTGAACAGGCACTTAAAAACCTGCCTCAGCATTTCAAATGTCCAAGACAGGTTCCCTTATATTTTATAGAGATACAGATCAATATCTGTTTCTGCCACCGCCATAGCCATTATCTCCGCGACTACCACCATAGCCACCACCACGACTGTTGTTACCGCCACGATAACCACCACCGCCATTGTTGCCATAGCTACGACGCGGACGTTCTTCTCTAGGACGAGCTACTGACACAGAAAGAGTTTTTCCATCCATGTCCACTTCATTAAGAGCTGCAATCGCTTTATCTCCAGCTTCATCATCAGCCATTTCAACAAAACCATATCCCTTAGAACGACCGGTCTCTCTGTCCATTATATCTTAACAGAAACAACTTCACCATACTCTGCAAATAATTCTCCAAGTTCGGCTTCACTCATATTATAGTTAAGCCCTGCAATAAAAATGTTCATTTTAAAATAAATGTTTTAATAAAAAAATAAGTGCGTTTTGCTATTAGGAATCTTACAGAGAGACAAACGATTCTACCATCATCACTAAAGAATAAGTTGGAAAAGTATTAATGTACTTCTATGAGGATACTTAATGCAGGGGACAAATGTACGCAATTAGACTTGAACTCAAAACTAATTGGAGATTTATTTTTAATAATAAATGTTTTTTCGTTCTCTTTGAAAGAACAGACAAGTTTTAGAACGGAAATAACTGTTTCTCAAATACATATTTATACTTTAAAAGCTATTATACAGAAAGTTATCCTGTACTACATATCAAAAAGATAACCAATCTCCAGCCAGATCAGCATTCTTTATAGCAACAGGCCAGATACTTTCCGTAGAAGGAATTATTATGGAAGAAATTTCAGAAACAGGAACTACAGAAAATTCTTCAGTTTCCAAACAAGCTGCGAGAAACCGCAAAGTAATAAAATACAGAAAGAGAACTTATCTTTTTCATCTTCCCAACCATAATTCCGGATTAAGTTTAGCCGTTTCCTTACGAAGTTGAAAATGCAAGACCGTATTACCCGAACTATCTGTATGGATAGTACCAAGAACGGTACGTGTATTGACTTTGCTGCCTTTAGAAACCGATACGGAAGAAAGGTTGCAATAGACAGAGATGTAATTACCATGACGCACCAGTATATTGTTCAAACCATTATACTGGAAAATAGCCGAAACTTCTCCATTGAAAACGGCACGTGCCTGCGCTCCCGGTTTGCCCTTAATATCAATCCCTTTATTATCCAGTTTCACATTACGCAAACCATCTACGGCATACTGTCCGTAATGGCTGACAATCACGTATGGACCGGTAATGGGAACCGGCAAAATACCCCGGTTACGTTCAAAACTGCCCGACAGCTGGCGGTCCTCATTATTCAGACTGAACTTCTCCACCGGAGCGACCTTCTTTGTAGACTCATTTTTTTCCGTAGATTTAGAACGGGACGCCCCTCCCGTAGTTTCACGCTCCGCTTTCTTAGCTGCTGCCGCCTTTGCGGCAGCCTCAGCAGCGGCTTTCCTACGAGCTTCCTCCTCTGCACGCTTTCTAGCTTTCTCTATTCAATTTCAATCAAACGGTCAATCTGGCATTCAATTGCTCAGCCGAACGTTTTTCTTCCTTATCTCGCTTTGTATACCTTTCTGCTTCTTTTGCAAATTCGCCAAAAGAGTCTGGCGCTCCTTTTCCTGAATCTCCAGTTTGGCCTTTTCGACCTCACCCTGTTTTAAAAGATTCTGTTTGGCATGCTTAGTTTGTTCCACTTCTCTTTTTTTAGCGGCAATTTGCTTCTGCTTACGTTCTATCTCCATTCCTTGAAGGCGCTGGAAGTTTGCATATTCCTGCACATAACGCATACGACGGTAAGTCTGACTCAAATTCTCGGCAGAAAAAATAAACATTAATTTCTCTTGAACAGACTTGTTACGATACATATATTGCACCGAAGTTTCATACTTCCGCTTCTTGTCTTTCAAATCACGCTGAAGTTTATTCAGTTGTTTCTGTAAAGAAGCGATCTCACTTGTCAATGTATGAACATCACTCTCTATGGTACTGATATATTTTCTTCTCTCCTCAATCTGACCTGTCAGCAAAGCAAGGTTGTCCAACTGGCTTTTCACATCCTTTTTGGTAGATTGCAACAAAGTTTCAGACTCGGCAATCTGCTGGTGAAGTTCCTTCCGTTTGGCTTCAAGCTCCCTTATTTTCCGAGTACTTTGCGCTGAAATAGTACTTAAAAAGCAGCAGGCTATGAGTAGTAAGAAGATACGTTTCATTATTTAATAAGCTGTTTTAGCAAATCTTGCAATTCTATTCTTTCGTATTTTCCGGGCACTTCGGTATGGGCTTCCCAATCCTTATTGGTAGAAAGGCGGGAAAGTTCAAATACAGCCGTAACCGGTTTGGCAGCCCCTTCAAAAGAAACCGTCATAGTTCCCGGAAACTGTTTCTGCTCCAACGGACGAAACTTATCATAACGCCAATTTATCCCGTACCGTACCGGACAAGCCGATATGACTTTCTTTCAGCAGCCCATCATTTGTATTGGTACGAAAACGGTAGGCGAAATGTTTGCCGTTCTTAACTTCTATTAATGCATTTTCGTTTTCAGGACGCACAGCAAAGGACGAAATATCACGGACAGTCAGCACCTTTTTTCCCGGAAGAAATTTCATTCATAAACAAGGCCTGCAAAGTATGAAAATCCAAATCAGCCTTTGCCAGATTCTTCAATTCATCAAAAGGAACTTGTACATAACGTTTGTTCATGCGATCCATCACTAAAACTCCGTCCGGAGATATTTCAGCACGTGCCACTTCAATACCCAAAAATGGAGCGATAGAAAGCTGGATTACTTCATCACGTTTCATGCGCAACGTACCATTTACTTTAGTCGGTCCTTTACCGTTCAAGTCAACGGCCAATGACATTTTCGCAGTAATTGCATCCCATCCCGGAGAACGGCTAATCAGCTCTTCCATATATTCCGACTCGGATAAATTGCCAATAGATACCCCTTTCTTCATACTCCGGTAGATGAACATGAAGAAATAAATATAATCAGCAAAGCGCTAAACAAATAAAAACAGACACGTTTCATCATTCTGCAAAGTATTTCTTTTGTACAATTTTCTTTCTCAATAAGTTCAATTCCTTCTCACTACGTTCTTCACTACCTTCTTGAGGAGCTCCTTGGATAATTTTTCCGCTTGTTGCCAATATTCCAAAGCCTTTTCACGATCTCCATTCATATAGTAAATATCTCCACAATGCTCTACAACAACGGAACTTTACTTCCATCATTCTGCATAGCCTGGTCAATGTAAATTTTTGCTTCTACATATTTACCTTTCTCAAAAAGTATCCAGGCATAGGTATCCAGATACGTACCATTGGTAGGTTCGGCCTTTACGGTACGGTAACTCATTTCTTCCGCTTTATCCAGGTTTTTACGCTCTACAGACAGGTAATAGGCATAATTATTCAAGGCCCCTATATTGTTTTCCTTATAAACCAAAGCGGAATCGTATGCGGCATATGCCTCCACATTCATCTTCTTTATATGATAAAGATCCCCCATAATGGCATAGAAATCAGAAACGATATCCTTATTGCTTTTATCTGTTACTTGATTCACTCCTTTTTTAAAAACCTCCAATGCCTCGTCTGTTTTCTCTTTCTGATGATAGGCCAATCCCATATAATAATAGAATTCCAATACATCCGGAGTATATTCTAAAGCAGGAGCACACAATTTGATTACTTCATCCATATTCTGCTCACGAATGGCAAAACTCAATAGCTGCAAGCGTGCCGGCGTATTTTCCGGATCAATTTCAAGCACTTGGTGCAAAACAGGGGTTGCCTCTTTATCCATCTTTTTCGTCAGAAGATATTGGGCCGCCAACATAGCAATATCTGCATTCTCTTGTTTTTCCTTCAATATAGAAGTAAACAGGCCTGCTATTTTCGTACTGTCCTTGTTCGTTTGCTCGGAACGCAGAATAAGCTGGCGCATAATGTTCATCTTTGTATCGCTATCCACATTATCATTCAGCAAAATAGTATCCAACTGTACCTGATACAAACTATCCTGCCCTTTTTTCTCGTAATAAGAAGCCATGGAAAGCAACGCCGGCGCATAGCCCGGTTCTTCCTTCAATACTTTCTGATAAGTTTCGTATGCTTCTTCTTCCTTACCGTTGTTCAGATAGACATCTCCCAAAATGGTAAGATAACGCATGTCATATGGATATTCTTTTGCCAAATTCTCAATCTCCGTAAATGCCTGCTGGTCATTGTTCATGGCCAGATACATACGGAATTTTTCCATGCTGATTTGTTCAGACTTCCCATCAAGGCTTCAAGGCGGTTCAATGTATTAACTACCTGCTGATAGTCCTTGGTACGGGTATAGAGATCAATCAAAGCCATCAACGGTTCCAGACGTGAGGGGAACTGGCTCGCCATATCCTCATAAACATAAATGGCTTTCGGGTAATTTCCCTTACCTTGATAATAGGCTGCCAAAGTTTGCTTATACCAAAAACTCTTAGGATCGGCATCCACTGCCTTCTTCAAAGCTTCCTCCCCTTTTTCCGGCTGATTGAGAAACATATGGAAGCGGGAATTTCGAACAAAGTAGCGGCTCCTTGCGGATAAATGTCCAAACAGTGACTATACATTTCGAAAGCCGCATCCAAGTCACCTTTTTCCTTCATCCGAAGCGCTTCCAAAAAGAAATAGTCGTATTTACGGCGCTGCTCCGGAGTAAGCGGATCCTTTTCCTCCACAACAGCTTTATTTCCGGACAAGCCGGAAGCTCTCTTCACCGTACCGCATGAAACAAGCATGCCTATCAGACATACACATAGCATGGGCACATATTTCAATCTTCTATTCATTGTTTCCTTTTACTTTTTTCCGGTATGTCCAAAGCCACCTGCACCACGTTCCGTTTCGTCCAGCACCTCCACTTCCTGCCATTCGGCATGTTCGTGACGGGCTACAACCATTTGCGCAATGCGCTCCCCATCTTCTATCATAAAATCCTCAGATGACAAATTGACCAGGATAATACAAATTTCACCACGATAATCGGCATCAATTGTGCCCGGAGAATTCAGGACTCCGATGCCTTTCTTAATAGCCAGCCCGCTACGTGGACGGATTTGCGCTTCAAAACCTTCAGGCAATGCGATATAAAGTCCCGTAGGAACCAAACAACGTTGCAAGGGTTTCAGCACAATCGGTTCGTCAAGATTAGCACGGATATCCATCCCTGCCGATTGCCCGGTAGCATACTCGGGTAAAGCATGTTTTGATTTATTGATTACCTGTATTTTCATAATTTTAATAATTTATCAATATGCTTATATGGCAATGTGCTAATAATTTGCAGACAACAAACACAGTCCAGACATGATACAGCCCATTGGCATATTGACGAATCAACACATTGCCACATGATTAATAAGGTGCGAATTTACACATTTAGATGGATTTATCTAAGCGTTTACAGTTTTTTAAACGGAAGTTTCTTACTTTTGCAAACAGATAAAGCCTGAATTATGAACTGGAAACAATTAATATCAAATAAACGCTTCGGCATGGAAGAACTACACGAGGCCCGTAAAGATGACCGTACCGAATTCCAACGCGATTATGACCGTCTCATCTTCTCAGCACCTTTCCGTCGTTTGCAAAACAAAACTCAAGTATTTCCTTTACCGGGTAGCGTATTTGTACACAACCGGTTGACTCACAGCCTTGAGGTCTCTTGTGTGGGGCGTTCTTTAGGAAACGATGTCGCCAGCCAGCTTCTGAAGAAGCACCCAGCCTTGGCCGACTCCCATATCTCGGAAATAGGTTCCATCGTTTCAGCCGCATGTCTGGCACACGATCTGGGAAATCCTCCTTTCGGTCATTCGGGAGAAAAAGCCATTTCAACTTACTTCTCGGAAGGACAAGGAATGGCATTGAAAAAAGAACTTTCACCGATGGAATGGGATGATTTAACCCACTTCGAAGGAAATGCCAATGCATTCCGCATCCTCACCCACCAGTTGAAGGAAGACGGAAAGGAGGGTTCGTGATGACCTACTCCACACTGGCATCCATCGTAAAATACCCTTTTCCTCACAATTGGCAGGAAAGAAATCAAAATTCGGCTTCTTCTTAAGCGAAGAGGCTGATTATCAGAAAATAGCCGGAGAATTAGGGATTATCCGGCTCAGCAAACCGGATGAGCCTTTACGCTACGCACGCCATCCGTTGGTCTACCTGGTAGAAGCCGCAGATGATATTTGTTATCAGATGATGGACATAGAAGACGCACATAAATTAAAACTGCTGACACATGATGAAACCAAAGGACTGTATATGCAGTTCTTTGATGAGAAAAGAAGAAAACGCATTGAAGAAGTTTGCCGGATTGTAACAGACGTCAATGAACAGATAGCTTATTTACGTTCTTCGGTCATAGGCGCACTGATAAAGGAATGCACACGAGTATTTACTGAAAATGAAGAAAAGATATTGACCGGGGAATTTGAAGGCACCCTGATAATGCACATTTGCGGTCCATTGAAAGAGGCCTATGACAATTGTTCTGCAATTGCCTTTCAAAGAATATATCGTTCCAGCGATGTGCTGGACATAGAATTGGCAGGATTCAGGGTTATCAGTACCTTGATTGACCTGATGATTAATGCAGTGCGCTCTCCGGAAAAAGCGTATTCACAACTACTTATCAACCGCATATCCGGACAGTACAATGTCAACGCACCTACTTTATATGGAAAAATTCAAGCCGTGCTGGATTACATATCGGGCATGACAGACGTATATGCGCTCGACCTCTACCGGAAAATCAAAGGCAACAGTCTGCCGGCAGTATAATAAAAACATTGTCAGATGCGAGCAAGATGAATCCTGTAAATTTTATCTGCACCTGACAATGTTTCCCCAAATACTACTATTAGTCCGATTATTTGGTCAGTATGGGATGAGCGCCTGAAGTTATTTTCATAGCTTCAGGATGTTGCTTTACAAACGATTCGATATGACGTACCCGTTTGTCTTCCAGAATTTCATTGACTGCAATCAGAATTCCGGTTTCCTCCACATCTCCGAATCCATAATTAATCGCTGTTCCAAACATACGCATTGTAGGAGACAGACTCATATATGCATTGACCAAAGGAGGAATATTATACCCCAGCTTACGCACTTCCGTATTCAAGATCTTGTAATCTTCTTTAAAGGAATCATAACAGAAAAGATTTTCCAACATTTTCTTATCTGTTTCTATTTCCAGCGGTTTCATCGGAGTTATCAATTTATCTTTATCACCGAAATGTTTATTCAGGAAGTATAATATCATGTCACGCCCCTGACGATGATAACTAGGATACATAGTCATCTTACCAAAAAATATTTCACATTAGGCTTAATCACGGTTAATGCGCCCAAACCATCCCACAAATTATCCAAAGCAAACAATCCCTTGGAACCGGCACGGGTTGACTGATATTCCAATGTAACAAATGAGCGTCCCAACTCCACCGTGTAAGGCAAATATTCTTTCAAAAAAACTTCCGAGAAATTAAACATGTGAGCAGTAGCCAGCACAGGCTTCCCATGTTCATCAAATTGCACCTCATCCCCCAAAAGATAACGATAACCTCCCAAAATCTCCTCCGCTTCAGGATTCCATACAACTAATTGCTTATATGGATTTTCCATCACGTCATATTCATCGATATCCATCGCCTTTCCTGTTCCGCCACCTGCAGCACGAAAGGCTATTTCTCTCAACCGGCCAATCTCCTTCATCACATTGGGCGAATCCTGATACGTTATGACGTAAATTTCATTATGACTTTTATTCGTAAACCTCAGGCGTTTATCCTCGGAAAGTTCCGCCTTCAGAATCTCTTTGCTAATCGGTGCAATAATTTCTTCCATATCTTTTTTCTCTCTTTTGTCTATTATAGCTTGTAGACTACATCTTTTACAAACTGCGCCCACTGAGCCGGGGTCTTTGTCTTGTCGAAAGTTTGCCAAGGAATGGGTTTTCCAATGGTCAAGGTAAAGGTTTTATGACGATTTTTCAACATTTCATCTGCCAAGTAAAGCATAGCAATATTAAACTTAATGCCAAGTGCCTTACATATATTTGCCAAATTATAAAAAAAGTCTGAGTTCCGGCCCTCAAAGTGCAAAGGTACCACATCACGATGCGTTTCAATACTTTTAGTGACAAATGTCTTTTTCCATTCCAAATCCTTGATTTCCCCACCCTGTCTACGGAACATAACCCCGCAGGAAACATAATGATATGATTATCCGAGGCAAACCCTGCCTCTACCATCTTCGGGAAATCCCTGGATTGCGAGCCTGTTTTATTGATAGGAATACATAAAGGAGCCAAACCATGCAAATTCATCAACAAATCATTGACCAAATAGCGTACATTACCATTGTAATGTTTTCCCAATATATACCCCAAAGCAACTCCATCCTGTCCCCCCAGCGGGTGATTGCTGACAAAAGTGCATTTACCGTTTTCAGGCAAGTTTTCCAAACCTTTTATCTCCACTTTTGCATCCAGGAACTCCATACAAGCTTCCAGAAAGTCAACTCCGACTTATTTTTGGAGTCTTTTAAAAAGACATTCAGTTCATCCTGATGCACGATATGCTTCAGGTACGAAACGACAAAACGGGGAATATATTTATATTTTTTCCCGGCTTTCGTTTTCAATATCTTTTCTATGTCGATTAAAAATATAGAGTCGTCAGTCATTTTGCAAACGTTCTTTTCCATGCAAAAGTAACTTATCTTTTTTTATATTGGCAATTTATGACAGAAAAAACTCTTAATCTCTAAAGAAATTAAGAGTTTTTGTGTATGAAACTATACAAATTCTTTCATTTTGCGCAAACAAAAACGAATGTGCAATAGTTTGGTTTCGTTTTTCAACCTCCGAGAAGCTGCCCTTTCCATTATTTTTTATCATAAAATTATTAATTTTAAACCTCCTGTTTACCAAGCTACTAGCTACATTAACAGCCTGTTGAAAACTTCTCGAAATATTTTCTTAAAATATTGTGGGGAATTGTGGGGAATTGTGTAATTTTACACCTTGAACAATATAATAAGGTGTAAACATGCGATTTCTTGGGAATTCTGAAGCAAAGACGGATGCAAAAGGCAGAGTGTTCCTGCCTGCCGTATTCAGGAAGCAGCTACAAGCTGCCTCCCAGGAGTGCCTGATTTTACGCAAAGACACCTACCAAGACTGCCTGGTACTTTACCCTGAAAATGTGTGGAACGAACAAATGAACGAACTACGTTGCAAACTCAATCGCTGGAATTCCAGACACCAAATGATTTTCCGTCAGTTCGTTTCGGATGTAGAAGTTATCACATTGGATGGAAACGGGCGCTTTCTGATTCCAAAACGATATTTGAAATTAGCTAAAATACAGCAAGATGTACGTTTTATCGGATTGGACGACACTATAGAAATCTGGTCTAAAGAAATAGCAGACAAACCCTTCATCACACCGGAGGACTTTGGAAAAGAATTGGAAGAAATTATGGGAACTAATAACAACGTAGAAATAGAATGAGTGAAGCAAAACAGATATATCATGTACCGGTATTATTAAACGAGAGCGTAGACGGAATGAACATCCAACCCGGAGGTATTTATGTAGATGCCACTTTCGGCGGCGGAGGACATTCCAAGGAAATTCTAAGCCGGCTGGGTAGCACCGCGCATCTATATAGTTTTGACCAAGATGAAGATGCCGAGAAGAATATTGTAAGCGACAGCCGCTTCACTTTTGTGCGTAGTAACTTCCGCTACCTTCCCAACTTCCTACGTTATTATGGCGTGGAAGGTGGATGCCATTTTGGCCGATCTGGGCGTTTCCTCACATCACTTTGACGACTCCGAACGTGGATTCTCATTCCGCTTCGAGGGCAAATTAGACATGCGGATGAACAAACGCGCAGGTATGACAGCTGCTGATGTAGTGAACACCTATGACGAAGAACGTTTGGCTAATATTTTCTATTTATATGGTGAATTGAAGAACAGCCGCAAACTGGCATCAGCCATCGTTAAAGCACGAGGTGTAAAACAAATTGTCACCATCGGTGATTTCCTCGAAGTCATCAAACCGCTTTTCGGGCGGGAACGTGAAAAGAAAGAGCTCGCAAAGGTGTTCCAAGCTTTACGCATAGAGGTAAATCAGGAAATGGAAGCATTGAAAGAAATGCTTTATGCAGCAACCAAGGCACTGAAACCGGGAGGCAGACTGGTAGTAATCACCTATCACTCTTTAGAAGACCGCATGGTAAAGAATATCATGAAAACCGGAAACATAGAAGCAAGGCCGAACAAAGATTTCTTTGGTAATGTACAGACACCTTTCAAACTAGTCAACAACAAAGTTATTGTTGCCGGCAACGAAGAAGTGACACGCAATCCGCGCTCCCGAAGCGCCAAGTTGAGAATTGCAGAAAAGAGATAACGAGATGGAAGAAGAACTGAAACAAAATACACAACAACCCAAAGACGGACAATCTGCTTCGCCCAAGCATATGTCTATCCGCAGCATATTAGGAGGAGATATCCTTGCGAACGACTTTTTCAAAAGACAGACCCGTTTGCTGATTCTCATCATGATCCTGACTGTACTATACATAGACAACCGTTATAGCAGCCAACAGGAACTCATTGAAATTGACAAGTTGAAAAAAGATTTGATCGATATCAAATACGATGCATTGACACGCTCTTCCGACTGATGGAAAAGAGCCGCCAGTCACGTATTGAAGAATATATTTCGACGGAAGACAGCCCCTTGCAAACGGCTACCAACCGTCCTTATTTAATAAAGAAAGACTAAGCCCATGATGCCCAACCAAAAAAACATAATGCTCCGCTTCTCCTTCATCATCCTGGTCATGGTGTTGATAGGCATTGCCATTATCTGCAAAGCCGGCGTCATCATGTTTGCCGAGCGTCAATACTGGAAAGACGTAGCCGACCGTTTTGTAAAAGAAAACGTCACCGTACGTCCTACCCGTGGCAACATCATCTCATCCGACGGCCAGCTGATGGCAAGCAGCCTTCCCGAATATAAGATTTACATGGACTTCATGATAAATAAAAGGAAGGGCGAAACCGAAGAAGAGGAAAAGAAACGGCTGAAGCTACAACATATCAAAGACTCAGTCTTTATGCAAACCTTGACACAATCTGCAAAGGGTTACATGAAATATTCCCTGATAAAAGTGCCGCCTTTTTCAAACAGCACATCAAAAACGGAAGAAAAAAAGAGAGCCGCAGTTGGTTGCTCTACCCCAAACGCATTTCTTATATACAATATAAAGAAGCAAAACGTCTGCCCGTATTTAACCTGAACAAATACAAAGGCGGATTCCATGAACAGGCATTCAATCAACGGAAAAAGCCTTTTGGCTCACTGGCAATGCGTACATTAGGAGATATGTATCCAGATATAGAACAAGGTGCAAAGAACGGTTGGAACTTTCATACGATTCCATATTAAAAGGCAGAAACGGTATCACTCACCGTCAAAAGGTAATGAACAAATACCTGAACATTGTAGATATTCCTCCTGTAGATGGCTGTGATATCATTACGACCATTGATGTAGGTATGCAAGACATCGCAGAAAAAGCATTGGTGGATGAATTGAAAGAAATCAACGCTACTGTAGCGTTGCCATTCTGATGGAAGTGCAGACGGGAGACATCAAGCTATCGTCAACATGACCAAATGCAATGACGGCATTTACAGAGAAATACGCAATAACGCCATCTCAGACATGATGGAGCCAGGCTCTACTTTCAAAACCGCATCCATACTGGTAGCGCTGGACGACGGAGTCATCACTCCGGAAACGGTGGTGGAAACCGGTAACGGGGTCTATATGATGCACGGCCGCTATATGAAAGATCATAACTGGCATCGTGGAGGCTACGGCACTATCAACACAACAAAATCATTGATGGTGTCCTCAAACATCGGTGTATCACGGTTGATCGATGATCATTATCATGATAATCCGGAAAAGTTTGTACGCGGACTGCATCGAGTAGGCATTGCCACTCCGTTAGATCTCGATATTCCCGGTGCCGGCAAGCCGAACATCCGCATCCCCAACAAAGACTTGAGCAATTGGTCACGTACTGCACTGGCATGGATGTCTATTGGCTATGAAACCCAAATTCCCCCCATCAATACACTGGCATTTTATAATGCTATAGCCAATAACGGAGTAATGGTCAAGCCCCGTTTTGTGAAATCAATAGTCAAAGACGGCAGGTAGTGGAAGATATTGCTCCTGAAATACTCAACCCGGCCATCGCTTCCCCCAAGGCTATCAGCGAGATACAAACGATTTTGGAAAAAGTCGTCAGCGAAGGACTGGGAAAGAAAGCAGGATCCAAGCAATTCCATGTATCCGGGAAAACCGGTACTGCACAGGTTTCACAAGGAAAAGCCGGGTACACGAATGGCACACGCCGTTATTTGGTAAGTTTCTGTGGATATTTTCCTTCAGAAGCGCCTAAATACAGTTGCATTGTAGCCATCCAGAAACCTGGACTCCCCGCCTCGGGTGGTCTGATGGCCGGCAGCGTGTTCAGTAAAATTGCCGAACGCGTATTTGCCAAACATCTGGCACAAGATTTGAAAGAAGCAAAAGACTCAACTTCTATCCTTATTCCGGATGTGAAAAACGGGGATATAAGTGCGGCACATTATGTACTGAACCGGATAAATGTAAATTCATCCGAAGTTTCGGAACAATCAACCGAAGGCAAACCGGTATGGGGAAATGTGACTAGTAATCCGGACAATGTATTATTCAACAAAAAAGACATTAACAATAAACTTGTACCAAGTGTTATTGGTATGGGCGCAAAGGATGCTGTCTATCTGCTTGAAAGCATGGGATTGAAAGCCCGCATTACCGGCATCGGTAAAGTGAAGTCACAAAGTATCCCGGCCGGCAACACTTGCGCAAAGGACAAACCATACAATTACGATTAAATTAACAGTGTAACAGGAAGAATATGAAACTGGAAAAGATTATTAAAGGAATAACAGTCAATGAAATCATAGGTGATGCATCCCAAGAAATTTCGGGAATAAACATGGACTCGCGCCTGATAGAGCCTGGTCATATTTTCGTTGCTGTAAAAGGAACGCAGACTGACGGACACACTTATATTCAAAAAGCAATAGAAAAAGGAGCCCGTACAGTGTATGTGAGAATCTTCCTGAGACATTGATTGAGAATGTTACCTACATCAAAGTGAACGATACGGAAGACGTTGTCGGGAAACTGGCAACTACGTTTTACGGAGACCCCACCTCGAAATTGGAACTGGTCGGTGTTACAGGCACCAACGGAAAAACGACTATTGCCACCTTATTATATAATATGTTCCGTAAATTCGGATATAAGACAGGACTCATTTCCACTGTATGCAATTATATAGATGAGGAAGCCATTCCAACTGACCATACCACCCCTGACCCTATTACACTAAACAAACTGCTGGGGCGCATGGCAGATGAAGGATGCAAATATGCCTTTATGGAAGTAAGCTCACATTCTGTAGCACAAAAACGGATCGGTGGTTTAAAATTCGCAGGCGGTATATTTACCAACCTTACCCGTGACCATCTGGACTACCATAAAACTGTAGAGAACTATCTGAAAGCCAAAAAAGCATTCTTTGACGGTTTGCCTAAAACAGCCTTTGCCTTAACCAATCTGGATGACAAAAACGGATTGGTCATGACTCAAAATACCAAAGCAAAGGTACACACCTATTCGTTGCGCAGCTTGAGTGATTTTAAAGGAAAAGTGCTGGAAGATGGATTCGAAGGAATGCTGCTTGATATAAATAATGTGGAAGTCAATGTACAGTTCATCGGACGTTTCAATGCTTCAACCTGCTGGCAGTCTATGGAGCAGCCTGCCTGCTTGGGAAAAAGACAGAAGAGGTATTGCTGGCATTGAGTACTCTTCGCCCCGTTGCCGGCGTTTTGACTCACTGCGCTCACCCAAGGGATACACCGCCATTGTGGACTATGCCCATACTCCGGATGCCTTGGAAAATGTGCTGAATGCCATTCACGAGGTCCTGAATGGCAAAGGTCATGTAATTACGGTAGTAGGCGCCGGCGGCAACCGCGATAAAGGCAAACGCCCCTTGATGGCACAAGAAGCGGTAAAGCAAAGCGATAAAGTCATTATCACCTCTGACAATCCCCGTTTTGAAGAGCCGCAGGAAATCATCAATGATATGCTGGCAGGGCTGACTAAAGAGGATATGCGTAAGTGATAAGCATAGCCGACCGTAAAGAAGCGATCCGTACAGCTTGTATGCTGGCCCAAGCTAAAGATGTCATTTTAGTTGCCGGGAAAGGACACGAAAATTATCAGGAAATCAAAGGTATAAAGCACCATTCGACGATAAAGAAGTATTAAGAGATATTTTTGCTAATGAATAAACCAACCAAAAGATGTTATATTATTTATTTCAATATTTAGAAAAGTTCGATTTTCCCGGAGCCGGTATGTTCGGTTACGTTTCATTCCGTTCATTGATGGCAATCATTTTATCATTGTTGATCTCAGCTATCTTCGGTGAATATTTCATCAACCTGCTCAAACGTAAACAAATAACCGAAACCCAACGTGACGCATCTATAGACCCTTTTAATGTGAAAAAAGTTGGTGTGCCGACGATGGGAGGTATAATTATTATTGTCGCAATTCTCATACCTTGCCTTTTGTTGGGGAAGCTGCATAATATTTACATGATATTAATGTTGATTACCACCATTTGGCTGGGTACGTTAGGCTTTTTGGACGACTATATCAAGGTCTTCCGTAAAGACAAAGAAGGGTTGCACGGCAAATTCAAGATCATCGGCCAAGTAGGTTTGGGACTCATTGTGGGACTCACCTTATATTTAAGTCCGAGCGTGGTTATCCGTGAGAACGTAGAAATACAAAGAGGAGGAGAAATTGTGGAAGTGGTGCACAAGGAACAAGATCAGAAGTCCACCAAAACTACGATTCCTTTCTTCAAGAACAACAATTTGGATTATGCTGATTTCGTAGGTTTTCTGGGAGACAATGCCCAGGCTGTAGGTTGGATTATTTTCGTATTAGTTACCATCTTCGTAGTTACTGCCGTATCTAACGGTGCCAACCTGAATGACGGGATGGACGGGATGGCAGCCGGAAATTCTGCTATCATCGGTCTTACCTTGGGCATATTGGCATACGTATCCAGCCACATCGAATATGCAGGATACCTTAATATCATGTATATTCCCGGCAGTGAAGAACTGGTAATCTTTATCTGCTCCTTCATCGGCGCACTGATCGGTTTCCTTTGGTACAATGCTTTTCCCGCCCAAGTATTTATGGGCGATACCGGCAGCTTGACCATTGGTGGTATCATAGCGGTATTTGCAATCATCATTCATAAAGAGTTGCTTATACCTATTCTCTGTGGAATCTTCTTGGTAGAAAACCTTTCGGTCATTCTACAGGTGAGATATTTCAAAAGCGGAAAAAAGAAAGGACATTTGCAACGCGTATTCAAACGTGCCCCTATCCACGACCATTTCCGCACTACATTAGCACAGTTAGACCCCAATTGCAGTTATCTGTTCATGAAACCCAACAGCGTATTCCATGAGTCAAAAATCACGGTACGCTTCTGGATTGTCACCATCGTACTCGCTGCAATTACGATTATTACATTAAAGATAAGATAAGATAAACGAAGATTATGGCTAAAAGAATTGTCATACTAGGAGCCGGAGAAAGCGGTGCGGGAGCAGCCGTTCTGGCAAAGAAACAAGGTTTCGACACCTTCGTTTCAGACATGTCCACGATTAAGGACACATACAAAAACATGCTGAACGAGCGAGGCATCGAATGGGAAGAAGGCAAACATACCGAATCTCTCATTCTGAATGCGGATGAAGTAATCAAAAGTCCGGGTATTCCGAATGATGCCCCGATGATTCTTAAGTTAAAGTCACAAGGCACCCCTATCATCTCCGAAATAGAATTTGCGGGACGTTATACCAATGCCAAAATGATTTGCATTACAGGAAGTAATGGAAAAACAACAACTACTTCGCTGATTTATCATATCTTCAAGAAAGCAGGTATGAATGTGGGACTAGCCGGAAATATCGGCCAAAGTCTGGCATATCAGGTAGCAGAATGCAACTATGATTATTATGTGATCGAGTTAAGCAGTTTCCAATTGGACAACATGTACAAGTTCCATGCCAACATTGCCGTATTGATGAACATCACGCCGGATCATCTGGACCGTTACGACCACCAGATGCAAAACTATGTGGATGCCAAATTCCGCATTATCCAGAACCAGACCCCGGACGATGCCTTCATCTTCTGGAACGATGACCCCATCATCCAGCGTGAATTACACAAATATGGCATTCATGGCCATTACTACCCTTTTGCCGAAAGGAAAGAGGAAGGAACCGCCGCATATGTGGAACAGGACAAGGTTTATTTTACAGAACCAATCGCTTTCAACATGGAACAGGAGGAACTGGCGCTGACCGGAACCCATAATCTGTTCAACTCCATGGCGGCCGGTATCTCTGCCAACCTGGCGGGTATCCGCAAAGAGTGTATCCGCGAGGCCTTGGGTGATTTCAAGGGAGTGGAACACCGCCTTGAAAAAGTCTGCCGGGTAAGAGGGGTGGATTATATCAATGACTCCAAGGCTACCAATGTGAATTCCTGCTGGTATGCTTTGCAAAGCATGAAAACCAAAACCATCCTGATATTAGGCGGGAAAGACAAAGGCAACGACTATAACGAAATTGCCGACTTGGTAAAAGAAAAATGTACCGGATTGATCTACATGGGATTGCACAATGAGAAATTGCATGATTTCTTTGACAAGTTCGGCCTGCCTGTAGCCGATGTACAAAGCATGAAGGATGCCGTAGACGCTGCTTACCGGATGGCCAAGAAAGGCGAAACCGTATTATTAAGTCCATGCTGCGCCAGCTTCGACCTTTTCAAAAGTTACGAAGACCGTGGCGAGCAGTTCAAGGAATGTGTAAGAAACCTGTAATATAGTATTAAGGTATATAGATAATGGATCTGATAAAAGACTTGTTCAAGGGCGACAAAGTAATCTGGATTATTTTCCTGTTTCTTTGTCTGATCTCTATCGTCGAGGTATTTAGTGCCGCCAGCACGCTTACCTACAAAAGTGGGGATCATTGGGGACCTATCACCCAGCACAGTGTCATCCTGATGGTAGGTGTGTGCATTGTGGTACTGGTACATAACATTCCCTACAAATATTTCCGTGTGTTTCCCGTCTTCCTGCTGCCCCTATCGACATTATTGCTGATATTTGTAATGGGTATGGGATTGATTACCGGAGACCGTGTCAATGGTGCAGCCCGTTGGATGACTTTCTTCGGTATCCAGTTCCAGCCTTCCGAACTGGCAAAAATGGCCGTGATTATTGTCACCGCATTTATTCTATCCAAGTTTCAGGAAGAAGACAATGCCAATCCGAAAGCATTTAAATATATCATGTGGATCACCGGAATTGTTTTCATTCTGATTGCTCCCGAAAACGGCTCTACCGCAGCACTGCTTTTCGGAGTAGTCTTTTTAATGATGGTGATCGGCCGGGTACCCTGGAAGCAATTGGCCAAGTTAATGGGAATAGCCGGAGTTATGGTGGCTTTTTTTGTAGGCATAGTGATGATTATGCCCACACACAAACTGAACAAAGTCCCCATGATGCACCGTGTAGAAACCTGGCAGAACCGTATAAAAGGCTTCTTTGAGGACAAAGAAGCCGTTCCCGCCGCCAAATATGATATAGACAAGGACGCCCAGATAGCACACGCCAATATTGCTATCGCCTCCAGCAACATCATAGGAAAGATGCCGGGTAACAGTGTGCAGCGGGATTTCCTGTCACAAGCATTCTCGGACTTCATCTTTGCTATAATCATAGAAGAGCTGGGGTTGCTGGGAGGCGCCTTTGTAGTGATTCTCTACATCTGGCTGTTGATGCGGGCGGGTAAAATAGCCCGAAGAAGTGAAAAAAGTTTTCCTGCCTTTCTGGTGATGGGCATCGCCCTGTTGCTGGTATCTCAGGCGATGCTTAACATGATGGTGGCCGTAGGTCTGTTCCCCGTCACCGGACAACCCCTGCCGCTTATCAGCAAAGGAGGAACCTCTACACTCATCAACTGCGCCTACATCGGTATGATATTAAGTGTCAGCCGCTACGTGGCTGAGAAAGAAGAACAGAAAGCCGCCGAGCAACAAGCACAGAAAGAAGCCGAACTGGCAGCCAAGACCGAACGGCATCAGGAAATGGTAGCTGCCATGCAGGAAGCCATTACCACACTTCCGTCGGGTGACAATGCCACCACTTCCCTCCCGCCGGAGGAGAACTCGCTGCCCGATGACTTGAAGGCAATGCTGAACGCAGCCGGGAAGCGGGAGCCGGAAGAAGAAATATAATATAAACCATTCATTTTAAAAGTATTATTTATACTTTTGCGAATAATTCGACTAAAAAGGAATTATGGAAGAAAATTTAAGAATCATCATCAGCGGAGGAGGAACCGGGGGACACATTTTCCCCGCAGTCTCTATTGCCAACGCCATCAAGGAACAACATCCCGAAGCGGAAATCCTGTTCGTAGGCGCTGAAGGCAGAATGGAGATGCAACGCGTTCCTGCTGCCGGATACCCTATAAAAGGATTACCTGTTGCCGGATTCGACCGTAAGAACTTATTGAAAAATGTTTCGGTTCTTTTCAAATTGGTCAAAAGCCAGCTATTGGCACGTAAAATCATCAAGGATTTCAAGCCACATGCAGCAGTAGGTGTAGGCGGATATGCCAGCGGTCCTACTTTGAAAATGGCCGGGATGATGGGTATTCCGACACTGATACAAGAGCAGAACTCTTATGCCGGAGTAACCAACAAACTATTGGCAAAGAAAGCCTGCAAAATATGCGTGGCATACGACGGATGGAACGTTTCTTTGAAAAAGACAAGATTATCCTGACCGGAAACCCTGTCCGCCAAGGACTGCGCAACCATCACATCAGCCGTGAAGAGGCTATCCGCTCCTTCGGGCTGGACCCATCCAAGAAAACAATCCTGATTGTAGGAGGAAGCTTGGGAGCACGCACCATCAACAACTGCGTGATGGAAGGTTTGGACAAGATTAAAGCATCCGGCGCGCAGTTTATCTGGCAAACCGGGAAAATATATATCGGCGAAGCACGTGCCGCAGTAGCCCAGGCCGGTGAGTTACCAATGCTCCACGTAACCGATTTTATCAGCGATATGGCCGCCGCATACAGTGCTGCCGATTTAATAATCAGCCGTGCCGGAGCAGGTTCCATCTCCGAGTTCTGTTTGTTGCAGAAACCCGTCATTCTGGTTCCGTCGCCTAATGTGGCCGAAGATCATCAGACCAAGAACGCACTGGCGCTGGTCAATAAAAACGCAGCACTCTATATCAAGGACGCCGCTGCCAAAGAAGCTCTGCTGGACAAAGCGGTTGAAACCGTGAAACAGCCGGAAACATTGAAAAGTTTAAGTACAAATATTGCTAAATTAGCCTTTACCGACTCAGCCAACGTTATTGCCCGGGAGGTATTCAAACTGGCTGATAAATACAGAAAAGAAAATGGACGTTAACACATTAAAATCAGTTTATTTCATCGGTGCCGGAGGTATCGGCATGAGCGCATTGGTACGCTACTTCCTGTCAAAAGGCAAGAAGGTAGGCGGATATGACCGTACGCCCAGTGAACTGACAGAAAAGCTGATAGAAGAAGGAGCAGCCATCCATTACGAAGAAAGCACGGAACTGATAACGGATGCATTCCGCGACCCGGCAACTACATTGGTTGTCTATACTCCGGCTGTCCCCGATACACATAAAGAGTTTACCTATTTCCGGGAAAACGGTTTCGAGATACATAAACGTTCGCAGGTATTGGGAATGCTTACCCATGCAGGAAAAGGACTTTGTGTAGCCGGCACTCACGGTAAGACCACCACTTCTACCATGACAGCCCATCTGTTACACCAATCCCATGTAGGATGCAACGCCTTTTTAGGAGGCATCTCAAAGAATTACGGCACCAACCTGCTGTTGTCTGACAGCAGTGAATACATGGTTATTGAAGCCGACGAGTTCGACCGTTCTTTCCATTGGCTCTCGCCCTACATATCGGTGATTACCGCAACCGATCCCGACCATCTGGATATCTACGGAACCAAAGAGGCCTATCTGGACAGTTTCCGCCAATACACCTCACTCATCCGGCCGGGCGGCGCATTGATTATGCGGAAAGGCATCGAACTGCAACCTGCCCTGCAGGACGGAGTCCGGCTATACACCTATTCTAAAGAAGAAGGAGACTTCCATGCAGAGAACATCCGCATCGGAAACGGTGAGATATTCTTTGACTATGTATCTCCGCTAGGCAACATCAAGAACATACAGCTAGGTGTCCCCGTCAGCATCAACATAGAAAATGGAGTAGCCGCCATGGCCCTGGCGCAGATGAGCGGATTGACTGATGAAGAAATAAAGAGAGGTATGGCAAGTTTCCGCGGAGTAGACCGTCGTTTCGATTTCAAGATAAAGAACGACAAGGTGGTTTTCCTGAGCGACTATGCGCACCATCCTTCCGAGATAAAACAAAGCATACTCTCCATGCGTGCCCTCTATCGGGACAAGAAGCTGACGGCTGTTTTCCAGCCGCACCTCTACACACGTACCCGTGATTTCTACAAAGATTTCGCCGACAGCCTTTCCTTGTTGGACGAAGTCATCCTGGTAGATATCTATCCGGCACGCGAGCAACCCATCCCCGGCGTCACCAGCAAACTGATTTACGACCATCTGCGTCCGGGCATCGAGAAGAGCATATGCAAGAAAGAAGAAATTCTAGACGTACTGAGCAAGAAAGATATAGAAGTATTAATCACCCTGGGTGCGGGCGCATAGATAACTATGTACCCCAAATCTGCGGATTACTGAATAAAAATGATAAAGAAAAAGAAATATTAATGATAATGTCTTTAAAGCTGATGACAATAGTAAATGCGCAATAGCTGATAATGAAGATAGGTACAATATAATATAATATGGCAGCTA